>MDTB01182986.1_pt1 | contig 20153 bp, 10 predicted proteins | sample 811161 | NCBI WGS metagenome assembly MDTB01 (sample SAMN05326650, study PRJNA326480) | marine metagenome | isolation source: seawater | place: Mediterranean Sea | collected 2009 | reverse complement strand
TGGGACATCTGCGCCTTCAAGTTCAGCAGCCAGTACTTTCACGCCGTTGACGTCTTTCGCCTGCCCTGCCAGATCTGAACCAGCACTGGAAGCGAGCTTGCTCTTCAGTGCATCCAGTTCTTTTTCTAACTGACGACTACGACTGATCAACTGTTCGACCTTATCGCCCACGTTATCAGTCGACCCTTTCAGAGCACGGGCAATCGTTGTCAACGTCGCTTCTTCACGGGCGACGAAATCAAGAGCAGCCTGACCAACAACCGCCTCAATACGACGGATACCCGCAGCAATACCGCTTTCTGAACTGATCTTCAGCAGGCCGATATCGCCAGTACGCTGAGCATGTGTACCACCACAGAGTTCGATCGAGAAATCATCCATTCCCATCGACAGTACACGGACTTCATCATCGTATTTCTCACCGAAGAGAGCCATAGCGCCGGCCGCTTTCGCATCATCGATGTTCATCAAGCGCGTTGCTACCGGTGTATTCGCGCGAATGTGCGCATTCACCAGATTCTCGATCTCTGCTAATTCTTCTGGTCTGACCGCCTCAAGGTGAGAGAAGTCAAAACGCAGCTTGTCGTAGGTTACAAGAGAGCCTTTCTGTGCGACGTGCTCACCCAGTACGTTGCGCAGCGCAGCGTGTAGAAGGTGCGTCGCCGAATGGTGAATAGCTGTGGAGGCGCGCTTTTCTGCGTCCACGCTTGCGGTCAGCTGATCACCGAGGGCTACAGAACCTTCAACCAGCACACCTTTGTGCAGGTGGTTCTTTCCTTCTTTGGTCGTGTCTTTCACCTGGAAGACAACACCATCCGCCTTCAGGAAGCCTGTATCCCCTGCCTGACCACCGCTTTCTGCGTAGAAAGCCGTCTCGTCGAGCACCAGAACAGCTTCATCGCCAGCGTTCAGCTGCTCAATTTTTTCACCACCTACAAACAGAGCTTTCACTGTGCCAGTATTTTCCAGCGACTCGTAACCGAGGAAGCCGGTTTCACCGTCGAGTTCCAGACCTTTGCCATAATCCGCAGAGAAGTTACCCGCAGCGCGTGCTGTTTCACGCTGTTTCTCCATCGCAACGTTGAAGCCGTCTTCATCAACCTTCAGGTCACGTTCACGCGCCACATCCGCCGTCAGGTCGAGCGGGAAGCCGTAGGTGTCGTAGAGTTTGAACGCTGTCTCACCCGGAATCGTGTCACCGCTCATGTCTGCAATCGCATCGTTGAGAATCGCCATCCCTTTATCGAGCGTTTTAGCAAACTGCTCTTCTTCAATACGCAGTACTTTCTGAACATGCTCAGACAGATTAACCAGTTCAGGATAGGCCTCGCCCATTTGCTCACAAAGGGCAGGAACCAGCTTATTGAAGAAGCCTGCTGACGCACCCAGCATATGCCCATGACGCACTGCACGACGAATAATACGACGCAGAACGTAACCACGCCCTTCGTTGGATGGCAGCACACCATCGACAATCAGGAAGCTGGTAGAACGAATGTGGTCAGCAATCACACGCAGTGACTTGTTCTCGGTGTCTTTACAGCCGGTCAGTTCTCCTGCGGCTTTCAGCAACGCCTGGAAAATATCGATTTCGTAGTTGCTGTGCACGCCCTGCATAATGGCCGAGATACGCTCAAGCCCCATACCGGTATCAACCGAAGGCTTAGGCAGTGGCAGCATTTCGCCGTCAGCTTTACGCTCGAACTGCATGAAAACGTTGTTCCAGATTTCAATGAACCGGTCGCCGTCTTCTTCTGGCGTGCCCGGAGGCCCACCCCAGATGTGCTCGCCATGGTCGTAGAAAATCTCGGTACACGGCCCGCAAGGACCAGTGTCACCCATCTGCCAGAAGTTATCCGATGCGTAACGTGCGCCTTTGTTGTCACCGATACGCACGATCTTATCTTCTGGAATGCCCATCTTTTTATTCCAGATATCAAACGCTTCGTCGTCTTCTGCATACACCGTGACCATCAGTTTTTCGACAGGCAGGTTCAACCATTCTTTTGATGTCAGGAATTCCCACGCATAACTGATCGCATCTTCTTTGAAGTAATCTCCGAAGCTGAAGTTACCCAGCATTTCAAAGAAAGTATGGTGACGTGCCGTATAACCCACGTTTTCCAGGTCATTGTGCTTACCGCCTGCACGGACACAGCGCTGCGAGGACGCGGCACGGGTGTAACTGCGCACGTCGTTGCCAAGGAAGCAGTCTTTAAACTGCACCATACCGGCGTTAGTGAACAGCAGCGTCGGATCGTTGCCCGGCACCAGTGGGCTGGATGCAACGATTTCGTGTCCCTTCGATGCGAAGAAGTCGAGGAACGCCTGGCGGATTTCTGAGCTTTTCATACGGTTGCGTGATTCCAAACGAGTTCAGAGATAATAAGCCGGGCAGTATAGCGGTTTGTGGGCCTGAGTCCCACATCAAGGGAGTGCTTGACGGTTTTTTAAACAATGCATAATATAACTACTTGGTTATCTCATTATAAAGGTCAAACTCCATGAACATTGATCGCCTCGTCTTTGCCATCGCTGGCTCATTCATTCTGGCCAGCCTGGCGCTATCTCAGCTGCACTCTGTTTACTGGCTACTGTTTACCGCGTTCGTGGGCCTGAATATGTTGCAGGCGGCGTTTACCGGATTCTGTCCTCTGGCAAGAATCCTGAAAGGCTTCGGCGTTAAAGCCGGCTGTGCTTTCAACTGAAAAGTACTCCTGACAAAGCTCGTCGTTCCCTGCCGCCGGGGCACTTCAAGCTTTGGCGGAATACCACACGCCAAGGTAACAAAGCGTATGTATACTGGCCCTCTTTATTGGGGGTTTTATGCAACGCATTCTCGTTTTTTCATTCTCCGTATTTCTATGCCTTCCAGCCTTCTCCACAGACTGGAAAGACTACCCGGAAGAACTTAAACAGTTCGACTTTTCAGGAGATAAGCTGCAACAGCAGTGGCAGGAGCTGACGAAGCTGACACGGGTTGAGTATCCGGATGTCGACTGGATCAGATCAATGATGACCGACTATCCACGTCTCGCTCACCATATGATGGTACTGGGCTCTGATCCCGAAGCACACCCGGCCGTATTTAAAGCCATTCAGGAAAGTGACTATTCAGACCTGTCCAATGCGGTTCAGGAAGTATGGCGACTGCACTATTCAGGCCAATACGAAAAAGCGTACGAGCTGGGAATGCAGCTTGGGCCAGTCGGAGAAGTACCGGCAATCTACTCACGCCTGGTACACGCGACCCTTCTGATTGATGACCACGACGACAAAATGGAAGAATTTGAGGAAGCCGCAGCCCTATCTAACGAAGGTCTGGCTCTCGCTCCCGAATACCGCTTTGCAGAGTTCGGACTGGTCTACGCGAAAGTCCGCATGCTCGAGTTAATGAGCACAGGAGAGGCCCGCAGCTCCGGTTATATTCCTATCGCACAAGACAAACTCGATAAATTGCAGGAGTACGCCCCAGATCGCGGTGCTTACCCTCTCACACGGGGTGGGCTTGAAGCCGGCATCGTTGAACGCGTAGGCTCATTTCTGGGAAGCATTACTTACGGTGCAACAGAAAGCAGCGCGATTGAAAATTTTGAAAAAGCTCAGAAACTATTGCCGGATATGGCAATTGTTTACAACGAATACTCTGTAGGCCTGATCCGCCTCGATGAAGATGATTTCCGCAAAGAAATACGCAAGCTGCTGAACACCTGCATGAACATTGAGCCCGTAAATGCTGAAGACGCTCTCAACCAGATGCACTGTCAGCGCACGCTTAAGTCTCTGACTAAGGATTAAGAACCATGGAAAATAGTGGTGTAATCTATCTGATGATGCTGCCGGCTATGGCCGTCACTATGCTACATCTCGGCATCGGCCCTTTCGGCCATCCGAGCATGATAAAACACCACCTCGCTTTCCTGCGCGTACCGAAATTACTAAGAATAATAATTCAGGCAATCTGCATCGCCGTGCTTTTCACGGGCGCTGCACAAATGCTTGGAATGATCGACCTCACCACCTCCACAGACAATCCAGCTGATTGAGAGGAATCATGGACACTACCCACATTTACAACGGACCAATAGGCCTCGAAACCCGACACGCAGGCCCAGCCGATGGCGAGGTCGTTATTCTATTACACGGTTTCCCAGAGTGCTGGAGCACCTGGCGCCATCAGATTCCTGTGTTAGCGGAAGCCGGTTACCGTGTCTTCGTGCCTAATATGCGCGGTTATGGTCACTCATCCAAGCCAGCCGACGTAAGCGACTATCACGTCGATGAGCTGATCAAAGATGTCGATGCCATCCGCCGTTATGCCGGTGTTGAGAAAATCCATCTTGTCGGTCACGACTGGGGCGCCATGGTTGCCTGGTGGTACGCACTGAATAAACCTGAGCAGCTTGCCAGCCTGAGCATTCTGAACGTGCCTCACCCTAAGGTATTCCTGGGAACAGTGCGTAAAAGTCCGGTACAGATGCTAAAAAGCTGGTACGTGTTCTATTTTCAGATCCCGCGCCTGCCAGAATTGACGTTGCCAGTGAATAATTTCTTCTTTTTCAGAGATATTCTCAAGCGTACATCCAATAAAGGCAGCTACAGCGACGAGGACTTCAGTGAACTGCAAAAACACTGGCGTATTCCTGGAGCTATGCGAGCCATGGTCAACTACTATCGCTCAGCGTTACGTAGTCAGCCTAAGTCACCGAGAGGCGATCGGATTAAAACGCCGACTCAGATACTCTGGGGGGAACACGACCTCGCGCTAACGCTGGAAATGGCGCGAGACAGCGAAAAATTCCTCGACAATGGCTCACTGACTACTTACCCGGATGCGACACACTGGCTCGCGCACGACAAACCGGCGGAAGTTTCTGCTCGCCTCATAGGCCATTTCGAAGCCAACCCCGCCTGATCCATCTCATGTGCGGAAGGTTCCCCCCTCTTTGACCTAAAGGAGAGGGGGTTCTAAGCCGCCATAAATTTCCGACTTTTTATACGATTCGCCGTATAATGCCGCCAATTTCATTTATAGGGAGTACCCCATGCAACGAATCGTCATAGTCGGCGGTGGCGCAGGTGGACTGGAACTGGCCACACAGCTCGGGCGTAAACTCGGTCGAAAGAGAAAAGCCGAGGTTGTGTTAATTGACGCCACACCAACTCATCTTTGGAAGCCATTACTGCACGAAGTCGCTACTGGCGCACTGGATTCGGGGATCGATGAACTGAACTACCGCGCCCACGGCAAAAAACACGGTTTCCATTTTCAGATAGGACGAATGAGCGGACTTAACCGTCAGAAAAAGTCGCTCGTCCTCGAAGCAATGCTTGATGAAGACGGGAAGGAAGTACTGCCTGAGCGTACCGTTGACTACGATACCCTGGTTATTGCATTAGGCAGCGTAACGAACGACTTTGGTACGCAGGGGGCGGCACAGAACTGCATATTCCTGGATAGCAGAGATCAGGCTGAACGATTCCATAAGTTGCTGCTGAACGAGTTCCTGCGCTGCAGCAATCTGGAGGAGCCACGTCCACTGGAAGTCGCTATCGTGGGGGCTGGCGCAACCGGCGTGGAACTATCAGCGGAGTTGTATAACACAGCTGAAGTAATGGCCTCATACGGCCTTAAAAACGTCTCTCCAGAGCAGCTTAAGGTTCGCTTAATAGAAGCCGGAGACCGTATTTTACCGGCTCTTCCGCCACGGTTATCTGCAGCAGCTACCCGGGAACTTGAGTCACTCGGTGTTGAAGTCATGACCTCAACCATGATCACTGAAGTCACTGATTCAGGGTTTGTGAATAAATCGGGCGAACATATTCCAGCCGTTATCCGTGTCTGGGCAGCAGGCGTAAAAGCCCCTGAGTTCATGAAAGAACTCGGTCTCGAAACAAATCGTGCAAACCAGTTAGTCGTGAATAATAGCCTGCAGACTGAAGACGAGAGCATTTTTGCACTTGGCGATTGCTGCAGTGTTATTGATAAAGCAACAGGTAAGCCTGTGCCTCCACGTGCGCAAGCTGCGCATCAACAGTCATCTCATCTGGTAAAAGCCCTGAGTGCGCGACACAAAGGCAAAGCGATGCCTGAGTTTGTATATAAAGACAAAGGCTCTCTGGTGTCCCTGAGCCGCTATAGCACAGTTGGAAGCCTGATGGGGAACCTGACCAAAGGTTCAATGATGATTGAGGGACGCTTAGCACGCCTGGTCTACGTGTCACTCTATCGACTGCACCAGGTAGCATTACACGGGTACTGGCATACCCTGCTGCTTACCCTGGTTGGACACATCAATAAAGTTATTCGTCCTCGGTTGAAATTGCATTAACCGTTGAGAGATACGCCTCGCGGTAATCGCCGGGCGTTGAACCTGTCCAGCGCCTGAAGGCTTTGTAAAAGGCGCTCGGCTCCGTATAACCCACTTTGTAGGCCACCTCATAGAGCGGCATATCGCCCTCGCAGATGAGCTTCATCGAAAGCCCCTGACGCGCCTCGTCTAATAAGTTCTGGTAAGTTGTACCCAAAGCGCGCAATCGGCGTTGGAGATTTCGCACACTGATACCCAACTGATCAGCGACCCCCTCCTGGGATACATTTCTCCGGATCAGGCACATTTCCAGAATATCTTTTAATTCAGAATAAAGCGCCAGATGCTCGCGGAACCTCTGATCCTGACGGATCAGCTCACGTTGAACACTTTTGAAAAGCACCGGCTGAGGATCTGGTCCATCACGATTCCAGGCGACCTGACTGATCTCAAGCATGTAGAAGCCTTCAGTCTCAGCAACCTGTATTCCGGTGATATCCGCTGCTTTCGCTGCATCCGCAATTTCGCTCTGCGGAAGATGCATACAGAGGTCTTCGGGTTCAAAACTATCGCCTAGCGCATCCCGGCAGACACCCGCCATGATCACCACGGCAGCAGACAACTGCAGTGGCGACACATGCCTTTCAGGATGACGCTCTACCGAAATCAGTACTATGTCACTTTGGGAGGTATCAATTTCATAGCGCAGACTTCCTGTCGACAGATACACGTAAGGAATCAGCGCCTCGATACCTTTACGCAACGAAGGCGCACAACGGAGCAATCGCTGCAATGGCATCTCACGGCGCGCCATATAGATACCGAGATCAAACGCCAGCAACTCGTCATCAAGAAAACGTGCGACAAAGTCGTATGCATCTGCAACACGATCTGTATCAACCCACCTTGGAAGTGGTAATTCCGGGTCTATCCGCAGGATAGGCCATAGTTGATTCATATCCACGCCGCGGCCGTTCCAGTAATTCAGCAGGTGCTGTACCAGTACAATATCGACCTGAGCAGTCGGCGCCATATCCTTCCCCAACATTCGAATCCTATGAGCAATCAGACAGTTAACATTTGTTCTTTTTCTGTCAAAATCGAATGTTCCGTACCTGCGCCATCTGAGTCAATAGACTGAGGCGACACTGCCCGGTTAGGCACGAATTTAGGCGTATAAACTGAATTACTCAGAGCTTTCGCGCAGTAAGGTATCCACGGCAGCACTGATCTGATCGCTGCTGAAGCCACGATATGACAGAAAGCGCCAAAGTTTCAGTTTAAAATCAGGATTATCATGTCCTATGGAACGCGCCTTTCTGCGGGCAACTTCAAGCGCTTTTTCGTGCCAATTTTCTTCTGACGTTTCAAATGCAGAACAGGCTGTTTCTCCATCAACGCCTTTTTCCCGCAACTCCTGCTTCAAGCGAACAGGACCAACCCCACGAGAAGCACGGGAACGGACAAACATTGAGGCGAAACGCTCGTCAGACTGCCACTGGCGTTCAGCGAGCTCGTCTAACACGCATTCCAGATCGTCGGCAGAGGCTGCCTTTGGAGAGAGCTTCCGCCACAGTTCGCGGCGGGAATAATCACGGCGGGAGAGCAGATCTACCGCCGCGTGTTTCAGGCCAGACTGGTCAAGAGGCTCAGGCTTCGGCTTCTTCATCCTCAGACTCTGGTTGTTCTGAAGGTACATTCAACAGCTGCGCACGGATCTGACCTTCGATATCAGCGGCCATTTCTGGATGATCCTCCAGATACTGGGACGCGTTCGCCTTACCCTGACCGATCTTATCGCCCTGATAGCTGTACCAGGCACCTGATTTCTCAACAATGCCGCATTTCACACCCAGATCGATCACTTCACCCATATGGTAAATACCTTTGCCATACATGATCTGGAACTCGGCCTGCTTAAACGGCGGCGACACTTTGTTCTTCACGACCTTCACCCGGGTTTCATTACCTACGATTTCATCGCCCTGTTTTACAGAGCCGGTACGACGGATATCGAGGCGAACAGAAGAGTAGAACTTGAGCGCATTACCGCCAGTCGTAGTCTCAGGGCTACCAAACATGACACCGATCTTCATACGGATCTGGTTAATGAAGATCACCAGACAGTTGGCATTTTTTACATTGCCCGTGATTTTACGCAGAGCCTGAGACATCAGACGTGCCTGCAGGCCAACATGACTGTCACCCATCTCACCTTCAATCTCGGCTTTTGGCGTCAGAGCGGCAACCGAGTCAACAACGATGACATCAACCGCGCCAGAGCGTACCAGACTGTCACAGATCTCCAGCGCCTGCTCGCCAGTATCCGGCTGTGATACCAGCAAGCTATCCAGGTCGATACCCAGCTTTTCAGCATACAGAGGATCTAACGCGTGTTCGGCGTCGATAATAGCGACGGTTTTACCTGCTTTCTGCGCCTGAGCCATCGCAGACAGACACATGGTTGTTTTACCTGAACTCTCCGGACCGTAGATTTCTACAATACGTCCCATTGGCAAACCGCCAATTCCAAGCGCAATATCCAGACTCAAAGAACCCGTGGAGATTGCCGGAATCGCTTCACGCGGTTGCTCACCCATTTTCATGATGGCGCCTTTACCGAACTGGCGTTCGATCTGGCCCAGGGCCGCATCCAGAGCTTTCTGTTTGTTCTGATCCATGGTCGGTTCCTTGGTCGTATTCATTCGTTAATCAGGAATATTGTTCAGCAATCGTTGATCACTGTAGATTTAACCAGTATTTAATCACAGCGTTTTCTAATGTCAATAAAACACTGGTTATTTGTTCAGTACTTTTTACTCAGGTGAATTTCAAAGATCGGAGTCATTGACGAAGTCCAGCAACATCTCCAACGCTTTTGCCACCGACTGTTGGCGGACAGCATCCCGGTCACCGTCAAACTGAAAGAGGGTTACCCTCTGAACGGCCTCACTGCCACAGCCAATCCATACTGTTCCGACGGGTTTACCCGCAACGGCTCCACCTGGCCCGGCAATACCACTGACGGCAATGCTGACATCTCCGTATTTAGCTGCACCCGATACCATAGCTTTCACGGTAGCTTCGCTGACCGCCCCATGAGCATTCAGTATGTCTTCAGGCACACCGAGGTCACGCTGTTTGGCAGTATTCGAGTAAGTAACAAAACCGCATTCAAACCACTGACTACTCCCGGAAAGATCGGTACACGCTGCAGCAATCATACCTCCAGTGCAGGATTCCGCCGTCACAAGCTTCAGGTTACGAGAGAGCAACTCTGCAGATAGGGCATTGAGAAGATCAGGTGTGGCAGACATGGATTTTCCGGCGTCAGTATCTGAGGCACAGAATATCAGATGAAGCGAGAGCGGACATGCCTTACTGGCATGTCCGTTCGCGTAAACTGAAGACTATTTAATCACCCGGATTTCTACCCGGCGATTCGCTGCACGGCCCTGTGCGGTGTCGTTACTGGCGATTGGATCTTCTTCACCGTAACCTCTGGCTTCTAAGCGCATGGGGTTGATTCCCATATCAATCAGATATTGCATCACTGCATTCGCTCTGCGCTCCGATAGCCGCTGATTGTTTGCAGCGGCCCCCAGTGAGTCCGTGTAAGCACCGATCTCGATACGGGCGTCCGGGTACTCCATCAGAGTGTCTGCGACCTGTTCGAGAGTACGCGTTGCGCCACGGGTCAGTTCGGCAGAACCACTAGCAAAATAGACACCATCAAGCCGGGCATCCAGAACCGAACATCCGCGGTGATTTACAGACATACCCGAAGGCGTACCCGGACAATCATCAATATCATCAACGATACCATCATCATCGCTGTCTGCCATGATGACCACCGGTGCTTTTACCGGTTCTGGCTTTGGCAGCGGACGCGGCTTAACCACCGGTCGGCGTTGCGGAACGGGTTCGGTGGTGCCAAAGCGTTTCATTATAGAAAGGCCGACAAAATGAGCATCCCGGGTGAAAGACTGACCAGAAATGCGCGCTGCCCAACTGTCTTTAAAGCTGTACTCAATCCCTATCCCCAGCCCCAGAGCCATTGAGGCTTCTTTGCTGTAATCAACGTCAGAATCGGTTGAAATCGACGCCAGCCCAGCTTCGAGATAGGCGTTCAGGGAATTTTTTCCGTTCCAGCTGGTTTGCCAGGGATACCAGTGTAGTGCAGCGCCCAGAGCACTGTAACCGAAGTCCGACTCTTCTCCTGTATCACCATCTTCAAGAACCGCGTTGCCGAGGTCGGTGTAGTGAAGCTCTACCGAGATGTCGTCTTTCAGACGATAACCACCGAAAAGTTGAAAACCAAAGCCTGACTCATCAACGTTATCGTATACGCTATCACTGGTTCCGGGCGTCAGGCGACTGAAGCCCAACCCCAGCCCAACATACGACTCTTCTGATTCGAAGGCCTGTGATACCAAGGGTGCAAACATCACGAGCACACCAACCAGCAGAGACACTGTGGGCTTTAAAAAAGCCCGTTTGTGCCGTTCTGCTCTGCGGCGCAGCACCACCAGCGGCAGGCCGAGCAGTACCCAGAGCAAGCTCTGACTACCAAGGCCTGGCAGTGATGCATTCACTTCACCTTTGCCCGGTACGATATTCTCCACCAGCTCAGGGGCCTGTTCGGCATCCGGTACCTGCATGTAATCTGGCGTACCATCGCCATCGGAGTCCGCACACACAGCGCCGGTACCACATTCCTGACGGTCACTGATCCCATCACCGTCCGAGTCGCCCGAACCATCCGGCATGCCAGCAGCATTGTTGCTGTCCGGATCACGGTAGTCAGGAATGCCATCGTCATCGACGTCGCCAGTGCCACCTTCTTCGACGGTGAGGATGCCATCGTTGTCGTCATCAGGGTCGAGGTAATCAGGAATACCGTCATTATCGGTATCGTCATTACGAGGATTACCGTCGCCGTCTGCATCTTCAAATGCCGTCGAAACGCCATCGCCATCATCGTCCGGGTCGCGGAAGTTCGGCAAATCATCACCATCGCTGTCCCAGCAGAGAATCAGCCCCGGACACTCAACAGCATCACTGATGCCATCACGGTCCGAGTCACCGCCTGACGGGTCCAGATAATCCGGAATACCATCAAAGTCGCTATCGCCTTCATTTTCTTCTGCGGTCGGAACACCATCGCCGTCGTCATCCGGATCACGGTAGTCCGGACGCCCGTCATTATCTGTATCGTCGTTCAACGGATCGCCGTCACCGTTACGGTCTTCGTCTACGGTCGGGATACCATCGCCGTCATCATCCTCGGACAGATAATCCGGAGCACCGTTACTGTCGCTGTCCGGGCAAGGGAGACCCGTCGGACATTCGCGAGCATCACTGACACCATCGCGGTCGCTGTCACCACTGCCGTCTGGTGTCATGGCCTCGTTACTGTCATCCGGGTCAAGGTAGTCAGGGATATCGTCGTTATCAGCGTCCAGACCCAGCTCTTCATCCGTCGGTACACCATCATTGTCGTCATCACGATCCAGATAGTCCGGTTGCCCATCACCATCGGTATCGTCATTGGCTGGGTTACCATCTGCGCCCAGATCTTCCTCAATCGAAAGAATGCCATCACCGTCGTCATCCTCGTCGAGATAGTCCGGAATACCATCTGCGTCTGTATCACGACACGGAACACCGTCCGGACACTCGGCACCATCAGGCACGCCATCTTCGTCTGAGTCACCCGCGGATGGATCGAGATAATCCGGAATACCATCGCCGTCACTGTCGCCAGTGCCCTCGTCTATGGTGTTGAACCCGTCGTTATCGTCATCTTCATCGCGGTAATCCGGTATGCCATCACCGTCAGTATCGCGAACTGGCCCTTCTTCAATAGTTGGACGCCCGTCGTTGTCATCGTCGTCATCCGCGTAGTCAGGTGTGCCGTCACCATCAGTGTCACGACACGGGATACCAGCCGGACACTCCGTGACGTCGTTAATTCCATCACCGTCAGAGTCACCGCCGGTTCCTGACGCAGTGCTGCCATCCGGGTCGAGGTAATCAGGAATACCGTCACTGTCGGCATCACCGTTACCTTCTTCGTCGGATGGGATACCGTCGCCATCATCATCGCGATCCAGATAGTCCGGGGTGCCATCGCCGTCGGTGTCATCGTTCGCCGGGTTGCCATCCGCGTTTGGATCTTCGTCAACAGTCAGACGACCATCATTATCATCATCCGGGTCGTTATAGTCCGGCTGACCATCCTGATCAGAGTCTTCACATGGTGCTCCAGCCTGACACTCGGTCAGATCTGACAGGGTGTCATTATCGCTGTCGCCCGGACCACTGGTGTCGCTGTCGTTCGGATCGAGATACGCGGGGATTGTATCCTCATCGAAGTCAGGGCCAGCCTGAGTCGATGGATTACCGTCGCCATCGGTGTCGTCGTCTTCGCTACGAGTGTTCACACCATCGCCGTCGTCATCCGCATCGCGGAAGTCCGCAATCCCATCGTTATCAGTATCGCGATCAGAACCTTCAATACTGCTTGGTACGCCATCGTTGTCGTCATCACTATCGAGGTAGTCAGGCAGACCATCACCGTCGGTATCACGACATGGGAACCCGGTGTCACACTCAATATCGTCAAAGATACCGTCTTCGTCAGCGTCGCCCGGCGAACCGTTCAGTTCGTCGTTCGGGTCCAGATAGGCCGGAATGCCGTCACCATCAGCATCGTCATCACGAGGGTCGCCGTTACCGTTAAGATCTTCTTCCAGCGTCGTACGACCGTCACCATCGTCGTCAGGGTCGAGGTAGTCAGGAATTCCGTCGCGATCGAGGTCATCGTTCTCCGGATTACCATCGCCATTGGCGTCTTCTTCCAGATTGGTCAGGCCATCGCCGTCATCATCGGTACTGTCAGGGTCGAGGTAGTCAGGTACACCATCGTCGTCACCATCAGGCCCAGGATTAGTTGCCGGGTTACCGTCACCATCCAGATCCGCATCTTCGTCGGCCGTTGGTATGCCGTCGCCATCATCGTCGCCATCCATGTAATCCGGGACGCCATCGAAGTCACGATCAACACATGGAATACCCGTCGGACACTCAATATCGTCTGGGATACCGTCACCGTCGCCATCGCCCGGTGAGGTACTTACACCGTCATTGGCGTCAAGATACGCAGGGATACCATCGCCATCCGCATCAGGGCCAGCATTGGTCGCCGCATTGCCGTCGACGTCGGTGTCAGCATCTTCCGTCGGTGTTGGAATACCATCGCCGTCGTCATCCGCATCGAGGTAATCCGGGACGTTATCTCCGTCAGTATCGCGACCCGGTGCTTCCTGATTCGTTGGGATACTGTCGCCGTCGTCATCTTCATCGCGGAAATCAGGTATACCGTCGAAATCCGTATCCTTACAAGGCAGTGCGGTGCCACACTCAGTGTTATCCGCAATACCGTCACCATCCGCATCGCCTACTCCGACTTCAGCGTCGTTCGGGTCCAGATACGCTGGAATACCATCGCTGTCAGCATCCGGCCCAGGGTTTGTCGCCGCATTGCCATCAAGGTCTGTATCCGCATCTTCATCGCGTGTGAGGATGCCATCACCATCATCGTCATTATCGAGATAGTCTTCGACACCATTGCCATCGGAGTCCGTTTCAGCGCCTTCGCTACGGGTAGGAATCCCGTCGTTGTCGTCGTCAGAATCCATATAGTCCGGACGACCATCGTTGTCGCTGTCGCGACATGGCAGGCCTGAAGTACACTCACGATCGTCAGTAATGCCGTCATCGTCGGCATCGCCCGGTGCTGCGGTCAGGCTATCGTTGGGATCAAGATACGCTGGGATACCATCGTTATCGGCATCCGGCCCCGCTGTCGTTGCTGGATTCGCATCGCCATCGGTGTTGTTATCTTCGTCAGCTGTAGCGATACCGTCGCCATCATCATCACGATCCAGGTAATCCGGGGTTGCGTCGCCATCGGTATCACGATCTGAACCTTCGCTCAGAGTCGGAATACCATCGCCATCATCATCGGAGTCGGCGAAATCAGGGATGCCATCGCTGTCAGTGTCAGTGCACGGGTAACCGGAAGCGCATTCGATATCATCTGGAATACCGTCATCGTCACTGTCTCCTGCTGAGCTGTCATCTGCATCATTCGGATCAAGATAGGCTGGTATGCCATCTCCGTCCTGATCGTCGTTGGTGAAGTCACCGTCGTCGTTCAGATCTTCGTCGCGTGTCAGGATGCCATCGTTGTCGTCGTCTTCATCACGGAAGTCCGGCACGCCATCTGCATCGGAATCACGATCGCCGCCTTCTTCAGCAGAAGAGATGCCATCGTTGTCGTCGTCCTCATCCATGTAGTCGGGAGTGCCGTCCGCATCGCTGTCCTGACAAGGAATTCCGTCCGGACATTCAACCGTATCCGGAATGCCGTCGCCGTCACTGTCGTTGGTGCCATCAGTGCTGTCGTCATCACGGTCGAGATAATCAGGGATACCATCGCCGTCGCTGTCGTCATTCGTTGGATCGCCATCACCGTTGACGTCTTCCTCTTCCGTCGTGCGGCCATCACCATCATCGTCGTCATCGAGATAGTCTGGTGTGCCATCGCGGTCCAGATCGTCGTTAGTTGGATCGCCATCGCCATTTCTGTCTTCATCAAGGTCGGTCAGGCCATCGCCATCACCGTCGGCAGCAAAGAACTCGATCATGACTGGTGTCAGAGCTTCTCCTGCAGCAGTGATGGATACGGTCGCAGTGCCCACCTCGAACAGTGACGTCAGTTCGACGCTGTAAACGCCATTGCCCTGATCAGTGACGGCAGAGAGCGTCCCCAGGTCTGTAGAAAATTCCGCAGGCACTTCAGTAACGACATCGCCTGCTGTATCGCGGACAGTGACCGTGATTACTGAAGCAGACGAGCCATCGGCAGCAACCGACAAAGGCGTTGCAGAGGTGGATGAATTGTCAGCGCTGACCAGCACTTCAATGGTGATTTCACCACTGATCTCGCGAGTATTCCCTGCCCCATCCTCAGAGACGACGGTCACTGGATAGCTTCCGTTATCCAACGCATCGGTAACAGTAAGACTCCAGCTACCCGCAGCATCCGCGGTAGTTTCATACTCGTTACCGTTCACAGACACTTTGATCAGCGTTCCGGCCTCGGCGTCACCGGAGAGTTCCGGTGTGTAATCCACAATGGTGGTGCCATCCTGAGTCAGCGAAAGCTCAGCCGGGTCAAGAGTATCAATAGTAATGCCGAACGACTCAGACACCCCAGATAAGTTTCCTGCGGTATCCGTCGCGGTGGCCGTCAGTGAATACTCACCGTCGTCCAACGCGGTCTGCCCGTAATCAAGGCTCCACTCGCCAGAGGCGTTTGCGATAACGTTGCCAATCAGACTCTCATCGCGGTAGATATTAATCTCTGCCCCCGCCTCACTTTCACCGCTGATTACTATGCGATTATCTGACGTCAGGCCGTCGGCGCTGTCGGCACCTGTGTCGTCTGAAATTCCAGTGATGGAAGGCGCTTCTGGCGTGGTCGTATCGACCACGATCAGAACAGGCGCAGAAACAACGCCGGTATTGCCCGCCAGGTCAGTGACTTGGTTTGTGATTTGATATTCACCATCCGTCAGGGCGACGTCGGTGTAATCCAGCTGCCACAGTCCTGTGTCGTCGGCTGACACGATCCCAGCCGGTATGCCATTGATAAAGACTTCAATCTCGCTGAATGGCTCCGAAGAACCGGAAATCACCAGCTCGTTATCCGCCGTAACACGATCATTCGGTGTCGCTGTATCTTCACTGATGCCTGTGACCGTCGCAGGCACTGGCGCCGTGGTATCAATCACCAATTGCAGCGGCTGACTGTCAGTTTCGTTTCCAGCGAGGTCACGGCTTCGGGCTATGACCTGGTAGGTACCATCGGCCAATTCCAGCGGCGCACTATCAAACTGCCATTGCCCGGATTCATCCGCTTGAGTCGAGCCGAGTGAACTGCCATCCAGCAGGATTTCAACATGGCTGCCCGCTTCGGCGGTGCCCACATAGACAACCACATTATCTGAAGTGACAGCGTCGGCGGCTGACGCACCGGTATCCTCAAGAATACCGCTCAGTATCGGGGTATCAGGCGCCTGCGTATCAATGACCAGCGTCAGCACAGAGGATTCAACGCTCTGATTTCCGGCAATATCTGTAGCTATCGCTGTAATCTGATGCACTCCATCTGCCAGAGCAACATCCGAATAATCAAGCGTCCATTCGCCACTGCCGTTGGCCTTCACCATACCAACAAGGGCACCGTCGATGCGGATATCGAGATCGGCCCCCGCTTCTGCCGTACCATTGAGTACCAGTGTCGCGTCTGAGGTCACCTGATCGCCTGCTACGCCCGTGTCTTCTGAAACAGAAGTCACAACCGGCGCATCCGGAGCGGTCTGGTCAATGATCAGCGGGTAAACCACAGACAGCGGGCTTGTAAGCCCTGCGAGACTTTCTGCCTGAGCTGTCAGCTGATAATTACCTTCATCAAGCTCGATACCTGAGTGGTCGAACGTCCAGCTGCCAGCAGCAGTAGTATTCGTGGTTCCGATAGCAGCGCCATCAAGGAAGACCGTAATTCTGCTGTCAGCTCCGCCACTACCATTGATAAGCAGAGTCGCGTCAGCTGTTATGCCATCAGCAACACCAGTGTCGTTCGAGATGCCTGTGATGGCTGGGGTCGCCGGGCCTGACGTATCAATGGTGATGGAGTAATTGCTGGACACAGCAGACTCATTGCCTGCCGCATCCACCGCCACGGCGGTGACCACATAGTTGCCATCGTCCAGAGTAGTGGCGCGGTTGTCGTATACCCAATCGCCGTTACCATCCGCTTGAACAGTAACCACCTCGTTCCCATCGATTGAGACAACTACGCTATCAAGCGCTTCTGCCGTACCAAGAATACGGAGGGTATTGTCGCTGGTGATACCGTCGCCAGGCGCCCCCGTGTCATCGGATATCGCCGAGATTACAGGTGCTGCCGAGGCTTCGGTGTCGACTGTCACTGTGTAGGCTGACGCCGTAGAAGTATTGCCCGCGGCATCTGAGACGACGGCCGTGAAAACATGCTCACCGTCGCTCAGGCTGACGGATGTGTGGTCGTACGTCCATGCGCCAGCCGGGTCGGTATCCGCGAATCCTGTATAGTTTCCGTCCACGAACACAGATATGCGTTGATTCGCCTCAGCCTGCCCTGCCAGCACCAGCTCAGCATCTTTGGTCAGTGCATCACTGTTCGAACGTCCGGTATCCTCACTGATCCCCGTGATCACAGTAGGAGCGGGCGCTACGGTATCGACGACGACAGTCAGTGAATCAGATTCAACACTGGTATTGCCCGCATTGTCAGTAGCCGTCGCGGTGATTGAGAATGTCCCGTCTTCCAGGCCTGTACCCGGGTAGTCATACGACCAGTTGCCACTGGCGTCAGCAACCACGGTGGCGACCTCGTTACCGTCAATACGAACGGATACAGAGCTTCCCGCTTCTGCGGTTCCGGAGAAGGTCAGTGATGCGTCGTTGGTGACCTGATCACTATCGGACAAGCCGGTGTCTGCCGAAATAGCAGACACAACAGGGGCCGCCGGTGCAGACTGGTCAAGCGTGTAGGTTTCAGCGTCAACAGGGAGTGTGACTGAAGCTGCATTGCCCTCTGCATCAACAATGTTCTGAGCGTCGGAAAGGGACAGTGCGAGTGTGCCGTTAGCTCCCGAAATACCCGACACAGTAATATCGAACACGGTCTCGGAAACTGATGCCACAGACGCGACCGTTCCGAACGACGCAACAAAATCAGTGGCGTCGATGTTCTCAATGTATTCAGAGAAGCTGACACGGAAGGTAACGGAGCTTGAATTAGTAAATTCCTCGGCCGGGTCGAGCCTTGTCAAACCGACAACGGAGGGATTGTTACCGTCAGAAATAATGACGACATAATCTTCGACTTCACCGGAGGCAAATAACCCAGAAGGTGTAGATGCAGTCAGACCCAGGTTAGCAATACGTAGACGCAGGTATGTTGGCCCGGCGACAATATCCGCACCTACAGTCCCTATATCACTCCAGGTTAACGTAACCGGTACTTCGTAAGACTCGCTATTGATCAGAGCCGCGGGAGCAGCTTCATCCGGCTGAAACTGTCCGTCACGGTCAAAATCAATCCACCCCACAACATCAGAATTGCTTCCATTAATTGAGGTAGCAGCAAAAGTGACACTGTAGGTCGTATCGGAAAGGCTGATATTCGAAACAGTATCTAAAGCATTATCTGCGTCGTCTGCGGCTCTACCTTGAGAGTCATCGACGCCGTCAACAAAGCCATCAACGTCACCCGTCAGCCCTACAGGACCCAGACGCACACCTTCGACGATATCGTGCGCGGCGCCTCCCGATGACGCCAAGGTTCCATAACTGTCCGGAGCATCTCCGTAATCACTGATAGGTTCAGAGCGAATACTATCTGCTCTGAAAAAAATCCAGGTGTCGTAGCTTGCATCACTGACATCTGCAAGCCCTGTGATGACGTTGACACTCTGGCCCGGAGTCACAGGAACACGACAGGAAAGTCTGCGCGTGAAACCATCCATCTCCGTATTGATCTCACCGTTAGTATTGTCTACATAGATACCACTGTTGCTCACGCCGTCCGCATTATTGGGATAGTCGTTTCCACCCTGAGGCGCAGGAAGATCTAATGAGTGGATGTTGTTAATCCGTACTTCATCACCCGCTGGCGTAAGTGCGCAGTTATTACCATTAACCAGCACACGCGCAAGGTCATTATAACTGTCACCAACATACTCAAGGTACTCTTCCGAGCCGAAGATAAAGTCGATAATTAAAACGTCATTTTCTGGAATAACGTCGAACGAGAACTTCACGACGTCGTAAAGGCCATTACCTAAATCAGGATCATCGACTCTACTGCGAGACCAGGACTTCGTGGTGTCAGAAGTGTCATTTGAACCAACAACCGATTCAACGTCGCCCGTGCTGAGAATAACGCCGGAATCAAAAGTATCTCCAAACAAAGTACCGTAACCGCTGAACTGCCCGCCCTGTTGAGGGTTCGGAACGCTATCAAACCACCCGACCGGTACCCGGTAACTTGTCGAATATGTTGCACCTGACACTGAAACTCCCGGCCCGGCAAGCAGTTCAGCCATCGTATCAACAGTTACTTGAGAATTGCTGAGAGGGAGAACTTCTTCAGCATGAAGCGACGAGGCATACGCCAGCGCGGCGATACAACCTGCCTTAAAAAAACGGGACATCTACGGGTCCTTTCGATTGCTCAATAATTAGAATACTGCCAACATCCCTGGAATTGACGAATGCACGTAAAAGCATCTGGTCGGCGGTATTACGTTGATTTCCATAATTGTAGCTTGTCATGGCAAAGCGATGATCCGTCTTCATCTTTACAAGCTGTCATTTCAGACCATCTGACATCACCGTTAAAAAAACGTGTATTACTCACTCCAGATAAAGCCAACCCTGAAGCAAACCGCGCGGACAATAAGTCTCTGAGAGGTACAGATTTCTGAAGTGCATCTTTATACCTGAAAACGCATTTAGTTACATTCCCATTGCATGCATTTACCGCTGATTTACAGTCAATCGGACGCGGTGTGCAACCAACGCATTTCAGAATCAAAAGGCTTTCCCGTACAATCCGCCTTCATCCTCAAGCCCAAGGAACAACAGGAATGAGCAAGGCGTCTTCACATACTCCGATGATGCAGCAGTACTTCAAGATTAAGTCTGAATTTCCGGACACCTTGC
>MDTB01080041.1_pt1 | contig 20154 bp, 14 predicted proteins | sample 811161 | NCBI WGS metagenome assembly MDTB01 (sample SAMN05326650, study PRJNA326480) | marine metagenome | isolation source: seawater | place: Mediterranean Sea | collected 2009 | reverse complement strand
GTATTTGCCATTATCAGCAAGCCAAAAATAGAAAATATCATCACGCAGCCGCCATCGCAGTTCCCTTCAAAACAAGCCTTATTTACACGGGCAGCGGTTTTGCTGCCTCTATCTGGCTCTTATAAATCGGTTGGGGAGGAGTTAAGGAAAGCGGTTGATATGGCAGTGATCTCACTTGATCGGCCCCAATTTGAGGTGATTTATATCGATACTGCAGATCAGCCAGCGGAAGCGGCCTATGCGGCGGTTGCTGCCGATGCTGATATTATCATTGGCCCTGTTTTCTCAAGCCATACGGCGGCGGTGGCGCCGATTGCCAGAGAACACCAAATCCCTGTCCTGTCGTTTTCCAATAATAGTGCGGTCACTAATCAAAATGTCTGGATTATGGGACAGCAGCCTGAGCATGAAATGGAAGCTGTGCTTAGTTACGCGATGGCGTCTTTAGCGGCAATTGATCAAATCCCTGCTGAGCAGGCGAGAATTGCTATTGTCACGAATGATACGGCATATGGCCGAATCTTGCGGGATGTCAGTATCAATCATCTGAAAACTGCTGGTGTGACACAGATATCACAATTGCTTCTTAATCGGTCGGTTCTGAAAAACGAAGCGCGGTTGCAGCTATCGATCAAGCAATTTGCGCGCTGGTCGGAAGAAGACCCAACGCCTGAGTTTGACATGGTTATTATTTGCGGCGATGGTGATTTCACCTTAGCAGTCGCGCCAGTTCTGGTGTGGCATGATCTTGATCCAGCCAAGGTACGTTTTGTTGGCTCATCACAATGGAATCGCATTGATATGATTACGGAACCGTCGCTTCAAGGTGGGCTTTATGCAACGATACCAACGGAAAAGCGTCAGCGCTTTGAAAAAGTCTGGAAAACCTATTTTGCTGATGCGCCAGGTGATCTCGCCCCGCTTGGCTTTGATGCGGTCGCGGTGGCTAGCTTGATGACAGCGGATGTGTCGGTTAATGAGGTGCTGCTGCGTGATAAAGGTTTTGCCGGATTTAGCGGCGTCTTCCGGTTTTATCCTGATGGCAATAATCAAAGGCATTTAGAAGTCCGCCAGATCAATGCCTATAAATCAGCGATTGTTAGCCCTGCTGATACAACATTCTAGCCAAAATCAAATCAGATAGAGCCAGATTATAAAATCAGAATTTCCCCGATCAACGTATTCATGATTGTTTTGCCGTGTTCGGTTAGTTTGAGGATATCTGCCTTCTCATTAAGCAGACCTTGCTGACAATATCGGGCGACCGCATCGGTATCCAGCCAGCTGTGGCGAGCGCCGGCTTTACTCTCAATGGCGGCAATATTAATCCCATCCGCAAGCCGCAAGCCCATCATGACGGCTTCTATGGCATAGGCATGTGGCTTCTCCTGATTTTCTTCAGCAATGCCTGAACCGGTTTTTGTGACATCATCAAGCCAGCCATCAGGGTGTTTGCGGCACCGCGTTTCTATGCGTCTATCATTATCCTCATGATTATCTTCGAGGCTATTGTCATGAGGCGACCAGATGCGGCCAACCGCCCCCGGACCAGCGCCAATCCAGTCATCAGCGCGCCAATAAATCAGATTATGCCGGCTCATCTGACCAGATTTAGCATGGTTAGATATCTCATAGGCATGAAACCCTGCCGCCCTGCAATGGGCCTGTGTTTCCTTGAACATTTCTAATGACAACTCATCAGTCGGCATGTCCAACAGCCCCCTTTTCGCCATGCTGGTAAAGGCGGTGCCCTGCTCCAGGGTCAGCTGATAAAGCGATAAATGATCACAGCCAAGGGCCAGAATATCAGCCAGCTGAGCCAGCCATTCAGCGGTTGTTTGATCGGGCAGCGCATATATAAAATCAATAGAGACACGTTCAAACACATGTTGCGCTTTGGCTAAGGCGCCTAAAGCTTCTTTAGCCGAATGTTCACGTCCTAAAAAAGATAAATGCCGGTCATTAAGTGATTGTATGCCCATGGATAACCGATTAATCCCGTGATCATGAAACGCCGCCAGCTTCTCGGCTTCGACTGATGTCGGATTTGCTTCAAGGGTAATTTCAATATCGTCGGTTGCGGTAAACAGTCTTTTGATCGCAACGCAAATCTCACCTGTTATCTCAGGTAGCATCAGCGATGGTGTACCGCCACCAAAAAACACACTTTTGACAGGCCGCTTGGCTAAATGGAACCGCTCTGCCATGGTTTCAAGTTCAGTGATAATGGCTTGGCCATAGCGCGCCTGATCAACCGTCTCACGGACATGGCTATTGAAATCACAATAAGGGCATTTTTTCTGGCAAAAGGGCCAATGGATATAAACCCCAAAATCAGCCATATCAGTCATGATCGTCTCGGCGTGTCCTGAAAACACAAATCAATCAATTTTTGAAAGGCAATGGCCCGATGGCTGACAGAATGTTTCCAGTCAGGGTCAACCTCACCAAAGGTTTGCTCATAGCCGTTTAGCTGAAACATGGGATCATACCCAAAGCCATGCGTGCCGCGCGGTGGCCATACATATGCGCCTTCGATTATACCTTCTGTGGTGACGATCTCACCATCAGGCCAGCACAAAGCAAGAGCGCAGACAAAACGGCATGATCGATCTGTGGAGCCGCTTGCGATAATGGCATCATGCACCTTTTGCATGGCGTCTGAAAAATTGTTATCAGGCTTTGCCCAGCGCGCTGAATATAGCCCCGGGTCACCATTAATGGCCATGACTTCAAACCCGGAATCATCAGATAACGCGGGCATTCCGGCTGTCATAGCCGCCGCTTTTGCCTTAATTGCGGCATTGGCAATATAGCTATCGCCATCCTCAATCGGCTCATCCAGATTAAGCGCGCTGGCGCTAGTCACGGCCATATCATAAGGCGCTAGCAACGCTGCGATCTCACGCACTTTGCCCTGATTGTGACTAGCAACAATAAGCGTATCTTCCTTAAAGCTTCTGGTCATGCTGTTAAGGCGTCCAGAGCATTTTGCTGATGCTGAAACAGCTCATTCGCCCCCTTTTTGGCGTAATCAAGCATAGCAAGCAGGTCATCTTGTGTATAAGGATCAGCCTCAGCCGTTGCCTGCACCTCAACAATTCCACCATCTGCGGTCAGGACAAAATTAGCATCAGTCTCAGCTTGGCTATCTTCGGCATAATCAAGATCAAGAACAACATTGCGCTCAAAAATTCCGCAAGATATTGCCGCTACCTGGCTGGTTACTGGCTGGCGGGTAATTTGACCATTAAGCAATAGCCGTTCGGTTGCCGCCATTAATGCGACCCATGATCCCGTGATCGCAGCGGTGCGGGTGCCGCCATCTGCCTGCAAGACATCACAGTCAATTTTAATCTGTCTTTCGCCCAATAATTCAAGATTAGTAACCGCCCGCAAAGACCGTCCTATTAAACGCTGAATCTCTTGGGTGCGGCCAGATTGTTTGCCGCGCACGGCTTCGCGGTCCATGCGGCTATGTGTTGATCGCGGCAACATGCCATATTCTGCTGTCACCCAGCCCTTGCCTGTATTGCGCAAAAATGGCGGTACTTTTTCATCAATGCTAGCCGTCACCAGAACATGAGTATTTCCAAACCTAGCCAGGCATGAGCCTTCGGCATATGGCGAAAATCCGGCTGTCATTTCGATCTGGCGCAGGGCATCAGCCTGACGGCCAGATGGACGGGAAAAAGATGTCATTATGTGATCCTATGCATGAAACGGGGCTTTATTTACCTCTAGATAACATCTCCAGACATTTCTCCAGAAATTCTCTTGGTACTTCTCAAAACTGACCATATCATATCAGATGCTTGAAAGCGACGACTTGACCGGAGCAATTTCCACTTTTATTTTCATATTATGACATTACAGAAACCGCCATCATCTGATCCTAACGCCGCCACCATAGATAAATCTGTTTTAGGGATGAATGAGCGTGTACATATGATCTTTAATCGGATTGTTGACCGCTATTTATCATCAGGCTCGGCGGTTGGATCAAAAGCCATTGCCGATGATCTGGATCATATGCTATCGAGCGCCTCCATCCGCTCTATCATGGCGGAATTGGAGCATGCTGGATTATTGTTTCAGCCGCACACATCAGCAGGCCGAATTCCCACTCAAACCGGATTACGGATGTTTGTAAATGGTCTGCTTGAAATAGGCGGCAGTATTAGCGACAGCGAACGCATGATGCTAGACGTTAACTGTCAGGCGCAAGGCTTGAGCTTTGATGACGCCCTATCCGAAACCTCGTCTATGTTATCTGGCCTGACTCACTGCGCAGCACTGGTGATTATGCCAAAAACGGATATGATTATTAAGCAGGTTGAATTTATTCCCATTGAAAAAAATAAAGCTTTGGTGGTGCTAGTGTCATCGGCGGGTCATGTGGAAAACCGCATTATGGAAACCCCTGCTGATATGCCGGCATCTGTTTTGATTGAGGCAGGTAACTTCATTAACGCGCATTTGGCGGGTAAAAGCTTGTCTGAGGCCTCGGTTTTGCTGAAAGAGCTTATCGAAGTCAAGCAAGCGGCGATTGATGAGCTGACGCAAAAAGTGGCGGCAAGCGGCATTGCTATCTGGACAGGAAAAAACTCTGGCCTATCAGGTAATTTCATCCTTCGCGGACAGGCAAATTTGCTTGAAAATGTAACTGCCATGGATCAACTCGAACATGTTCGGTCGCTGTTTCACCAATTGGAGGAGCAAAGCAATGCTCTTGATGTTCTTGCGACCATGCAGCAAGCCGAAGGCGTGCAGATTTTTATTGGCTCAGAAAACCGATTTTTTTCTGAAACCAATTGCTCGACCATTATTGCGCCTTATTATGACAGCAATCAGTCGATTATCGGGGCGGTTGGCGTGATCGGCCCAACGCGGCTAGATTATGCGCGGATTATTCCTATGGTTAATCATACATCGGCAACGATTACCAAAATGCTATCTGAACGGCTTTAGGCTGAAAATCAGGGATTTTCATGCGTTTCTTAAAATAAATTGAATAAAATATTATTTTTTTCTTGGAAATACCGCACCTTATCCTTACATAACTAACGCAATTGAATGAATCAGAGGATTATCATGTCTAACGATACGCCTGATAAAAATTTGGATAATGAAAATTCAGATGAAAACGCAAAACACAATAATGATGGCGCTAGCCAAAATCCCAATGATGCCGCATCGGATGCCGCATCAGATGCCGCGCCATCAGAAGACAGCGCAACATCAGACCCAACCGCATCAATTGATATTAATATAGATGATATCCTTGATCCGGTCACAACGCTTCAATCCGAACGTGATGATCTCAAAGATCAAATGCTAAGAGCCGTTGCCGAATCAGAAAATACGCGGCGCCGTGCGGAACGTGATGTGGCGCAGGCACGCAAATATGGTCATACCGGTTTTGCTCGTGATCTGCTTTCGGTCGTTGAAAATCTATCGCGCGCGGTTGAAGTCTTGCCAGAGAATCGTGATGGCCTTGATGATACCATGAAAAATTTGGTCATTGGCGTTGAAATGATCTCAAAAGAATTAGCTGCTGTCCTTGAACGCCATGGCATCATCCGCATCATGCCTATTGGCGAAAAGTTTGATCCTAACAAACACCAGGCCATGTTTGAACTGCCGACCAATGATGCTGAGCCCGGGACGATCGTGCAAGTGGCGCAATCGGGATGGATGCTTCATGATCGGCTATTAAGCCCGGCCATGGTTGGGGTGGCAAAATCGGCTGAAACCAGCCTGGAAAACAAGGCTGAGAATGAGGAAAATAACGCCGCAACAGATAATCATGCTGCTGATAATAATGATGCGGGCAGTGAATAGGGAAAACACCTGAAAAACCATCAAATAATGGGAAAATCTTGCAATCAGGTTTTCCTTTCTTATATGAGCAATATCAAGACCTTATTTTTTAACGCTAAAATGGTAAAGAGATGACCATAAAGCACTAAAATGGTCGATGTGATGAAGAAAGAAAGAGGCTAAATATGGCAAAAGTAATAGGAATTGATCTTGGCACCACAAATTCATGTGTTGCTGTGATGGATGGAGCATCCGCTAAAATCATTGAAAATGCCGAAGGCGCCAGAACAACGCCTTCTATGGTGGCATTTACTGATGATGGAGAGAGGCTTGTTGGCCAGTCGGCAAAGCGGCAAGCGGTGACTAATTCAGAAAACACATTATACGCTATCAAGCGCATGATTGGACGCAGGCATGATGATGCGGCATCAAAAAAATTCGCCAAACTGGTTCCCTATAAAACCGTCAAGGCGGATAATGGTGACAGTTGGGTTGAAGTCAATGGTGAAGCATACTCACCTAGTCAGATATCCAGTTTCATTCTGCGCAAACTGAAAGAAGACGCGGAGTCATATTTGGGTGAGAGCGTCACCGAAGCGGTCATCACTGTGCCGGCTTATTTTAATGATGCTCAGCGGCAAGCCACTAAAGATGCTGGTAAAATTGCAGGTCTTGATGTCTTGCGGATTATCAATGAGCCAACGGCAGCGGCGCTTGCCTATGGATTAGATAAAAAGGAATCTGGTGTCATTGTTGTCTATGATCTTGGCGGCGGCACGTTTGATGTCTCTATTTTGGAGGTCGGCGATGGCGTTTTTGAAGTTAAATCGACCAATGGTGATACGTTCCTCGGTGGTGAAGATTTTGATCAGCGCATTATTGATTTCCTTGCTGATGAGTTTCAAAAAGAAAACGGCATTGATTTGCGGTCAGATAAACTGGCGCTTCAGCGACTGAAAGAGGCTGCTGAAAAAGCAAAGATTGAGCTTTCTAGCAGTACTCAGACAGAGGTTAATCTGCCATTTATCACGGCTGATCAGTCAGGCCCCAAGCACCTCAATGTCAAAATGACACGGGCGACCCTGGAAAGTCTTGTTGATGATCTGGTTGAACGTTCATTGAAGCCATGTAAAGCGGCGCTCAAAGATGCTGGACTTAAAGCCAGCGATATTGATGAGGTTATTCTGGTTGGCGGCATGACCAGAATGCCGAAGATATTTGAAAAAGTATCAGCATTTTTTGGAACCGAGCCACATCGCGGCGTTAACCCTGATGAGGTGGTTGCCGCAGGTGCTGCCATTCAGGGCGGTGTGCTTAAGGGTGACGTTAAAGATGTTCTGCTTCTTGACGTGACGCCATTATCGCTTGGCATCGAAACGCTAGGCGGTGTCTTTACCCGTCTGATTGATCGCAATACGACCATTCCGACCAAGAAAAGCCAGACCTTTTCAACCGCAGATGATAACCAGACAGCTGTGACGATTAGAGTGTTTCAGGGTGAGCGAGAGATTGCGGCAGATAACAAATTGCTTGGTCAATTTGATTTGGTTGGTATTCCGGCCGCGCCGCGCGGCGTGCCGCAAATCGAAGTCACCTTTGATATTGATGCTAATGGCATTGTTAATGTCAGCGCCAAAGATACGGCAACCGGCAAAGAACAGCAGATCAAAATTCAAGCCTCAGGCGGGCTTAGTGATGATGATATTGAACAAATGGTTCAGGATGCTGAGGCTAATGCCGAAGATGACAAAAAGCGTAAGGAAAAAATCGAAGCTCGCAATCAGGCAGAATCGCTTATTCATGGGGCGGAAAAAACCTTATCCGATCTCGATGACAAAGTTGATGATGATCTGAAAACAGCAACGACAGATGCTATTGCTGAACTAAGAACAGCGATTGACGATGACGATGACGAGGCGATTGCTGAAAAATCACAGGCGTTGAGCGCACAAATGATGAAACTAGGTGAAATTGCCTACGCGCAACAAGAAGACGCTGATGACAGCTCTGATGATGCGGATAACGCGCCATCCGAAGATGGTGTTGTTGATGCTGAGTTTACTGAGGTTGACGATTCTGAAGATAAAAAATCAGCATCTTAATATCCATATGACACATAAAACCATCCGTTCTGTTACGCTATAAACAGGTCGGGTGGTTTTGGTTTAAGATAGAGTATTTTATTCATGGCTAAACGAGATTTTTATGATGTGCTGGGCGTCAACAAAGATGCTGATGGATCAGCGATTAAATCAGCTTATCGTAAATTAGCTATGAAATATCATCCGGATCGTAACCCTGATGATAAATCCGCCGAAGATAAATTCCGTGAAGCTGCCGAAGCCTATGATGTTCTCAAAGATGATCAGAAGCGCGCTGCTTATGATCAATTTGGTCACGCTGCCTTTGATGGTCAAGGCGGTGGCGGCGGCGGATTTTCTGGATTTGGCGGTGGCGGTGGTGGCGGCTTCAGTGATATTTTTGATGACATGTTTTCTGAGTTCATGGGCGGCGGTCGCCGTGGCCGCCGTGGTCAACAAAGCCGTAAAGGCGCTGACCTGCGATATGATTTGGAAGTCACTTTAGAACAAGCCTTTGATGGTGATACCCAAAAGATTAGCATCCCTGTGCCTGCTACTTGTGATACCTGCGCCGGCAGTGGTGCCGCTAAGGGCAGCAAGCCAGTCACCTGTAACGCTTGTGGCGGTCATGGCAAAGTCCGCGCCCAACAGGGCTTTTTCTCAGTTGAGAGAACATGCCCGACCTGCCAGGGACAAGGTGAGACCATTTCAAAACCATGTGGATCATGTGGTGGTCAGGGACGTGTCCAAAAAAATAAGAGCCTTAATGTCAATATTCCAAAAGGCGTTGATACAGGAACGCGGATAAGACTTTCGGGCGAGGGCGAAGCTGGCCTGCGAGGCGGCCCTGCTGGTGATCTTTATATTTTTATCAATGTCAAAGACCATTCGCTGTTCTCACGCGAGGGCAATAATCTCTTTATGACAATGCCTGTGCCGATGGTAAAAGCTATTCTTGGTGGATCGGTTGATATTCCTAGCCTTGATGGCAAGATGGCGCGTATTACGATCGATTCAGGGACGCAATCAGGGCATCGTTTGCGGCTTCGCGGTAAAGGTATGCCTGGGCTTCAAGGCCGTGGCCGTGGGGATATGTATGTTGATATTCATGTCGAAACACCAATCAATCTCAGCTCACGCCAGAAAGAGCTGTTGAAAGAGTTTGATACCGCGGGCAAGAATCAGAACCCTGAATCAGACTCATTTGTCAAACGTATCAAAAAGATGTTTGGCGAAAGCTAAGCTCCATCGCTTGGCTACATCTCTTGGCCTTATCGCTTGGCTTTATCTTCGGGCCTTATATATAGATCAGATCATCGGCGTGTTTTTGGATATGGGTTTTAACTGGACTTGTTAAAACTGGATGTTCAGACTATGTATCAGTATCTTGGTATTTTGATCAGATTGATCTTGCCAACACATTAAGCTGATGGGAGCTTTGAGGATGACAGCACCACTTCGTATCGCCTTGCCTGGTGCGGCCGGCCGGATGGGACGTATGATAGCAACATTGGCGGCGGCGGATGACAGATGTCAGATTGTTGCCGCATCGGATCAGCCAGACTCCCCGTTGCTTGGTCAAGATATAGGGGTGATGAACCAACTGCCGCCTTTGGGGGTTACATTAACCGATGATGCGTCAGCGCTGTTTGCTGCCAGGCCAGATGTGATTATTGACTTTACTGCTCCTGCGGCAACACTTGCCCATGCCAAAATGGCGGCTAGCCATGATACGGCGATGGTTGTTGGGACGACTGGCTTGACGCAAAAAGACGGTGAGCATCTCGCTGCTCTGGCCGCTGATATTCCTATTGTCTGGTGTGCCAATACGTCTGTTGGAGTGACTTTATTGAACCGTTTGGTGGAACAAGTCGCCGCGCAACTCGTCGATGGCTGGGATATTGAGGTGGTTGAAACCCACCACAAGCATAAAGTCGATGCGCCATCTGGAACGGCTCTAGCCCTGGCGCAAGCTGCAGCTCAAGGCCGCAAGGTTGATCTCAATGCGGTGTCATCAATGGATCGGACAGGGGCAAGACAGGATGGCGATATCGGCTTTGCTGTGATGCGTGGCGGTGATGTAGCAGGTGAGCATAGTGTCATTTTCTATGGCCAGTCTGAACGCATTGAGCTAACCCATCGGGCGACAGATCGGGTTATTTTCGGGCGCGGCGCATTACGGGCGGCGAGCTGGATACATAGGCAACCGGCTGGCCTTTATTCTATGGATGATGTTCTCACTGATTAGGATGCTGGTCTGATGGCTCATCAATCAGGCTAGTAATGGCTTTTGCTAATTCGGGTTTTTCCTGATACGGCAGAAACGCCCCAATTTCTACTTTCTTGCCTTGGCCAGTTAGATAAAGCCGATAGCGTTCCAATAAATGCCGATCAGTATCGGGCAGATTATCCATATCTTCGGTTTCAAGCCGCACATTTAGCCATGCTAGCGGCATCTCCTCGGTGCTTATGCGGCCTTTGGCATCGGCCTGTTCGATGCGGAGGACTGGCTTGGCTTTGGTGATGCGCTCAAAGCGTTTTGCGGTCGCCCGATGGTGGAGATGAAAAAACAGACATATCAATCCAAACTCAACACCAAAAAACCCAATAACAGGCCATGCTCCTAAAACCAAAAAAATGATGGAAAATAATAACCCGGTTAAAGCCATGGCAAGCAGCAGAAGAGCCGCGCCTTTTCGGCTCAAACTACAATACGGCCATAGTGTGATTGGCTTAGCGGTTGCTGTCATGACTTGCTTATCTGCCCTATCCATAGAAATTATGATAGACTGTAATCCCTTTTGGTCAATCCTGATGCCATGATTACATGGTGGCAGATTGCCGCTTTCTAAGACCAATGCCTAAAAAATAAACCAATGCTTAAAAATAACAGTGAGATATGAACATGGCCGTAAAAACTGACAAAAAACCAACACCATCTATGACGAAAAAAGCCATAGCTGAAGCATTTGATCGCTTTGCTAAAACCATGCCTGAGGCGGCAACAGAATTACACTTCACCAATCCATACACGCTTTTGGTGGCGGTGGCTTTATCGGCACAGGCGACCGATGTTGGCGTCAATAAAGCGACGAAATCGCTTTTTGAGATTGTTAAAACGCCGGCTGATATGTTGGCATTGGGGCTTGATGGTCTGATCGGTCATATCAAAACCATTGGCCTTTATAATAGCAAGGCGAAAAACCTCATTGCCATGGCTGAAATACTGATCAGCGATCATGATGGTATCGTGCCTGAAGACCGTGATGCGCTCGAAGCTTTACCAGGGGTTGGGCGGAAAACCGCTAATGTGGTTTTAAACGAAGCCTTTGGTCATCCAACGATTGCGGTTGATACGCATATTTTCAGATTAGGCAATCGGACAGGCATGGCACCGGGGAAAACGCCGCTTGAGGTGGAAAAAAATCTGCTAAAGCGGGTGCCTGAACACGCCTTGAAAGAGGCGCATCATTGGCTCATCTTACATGGTCGATATTGCTGTGTGGCGCGCAAACCACGTTGCTCTGACTGTATCATCAAAGATCTCTGCCGATTTAAGGATAAAACGCCTGATTAGAACGCCAAACTAGAGCGCCAAATTAAAAATAAGGCTGGTGACAAGGCTGCCTATTTCCCGGCCTTGCGGCTAGCAAGGTTTTCATAACAAGCCTCAGCATCAATATTTTGGTGCTGAATACGGCTTCTGCCATGCCATGCTATGATCTCAATATGGCCATTCTTAGGAAATAGCGTAAAGTCAATAATACATGTTTCTAATTTATATTGATGCACCTCACCTTCCCCATCACGGCGAATATAATCGGCATTTCCCAGAACTTGAACAAGCTCAGTTTTTTGCCAGCCCATCGTATTAGCTGGATAAAACTTTGGCACAGTAGGTGCTGGTGGTGGTGCGATACTTGCTGGCTCAATGGCGGTCAATGTCGTCTCTGGTACTTTTGCGGCAACATGGGTTGGCATGGTGGTGTTTTGGCTAAAACCAGTATTATCTGCAGTTGTATCACCCGATCTTGTATCACTTGGTGAAGGTATTGGTACAGCATCACTGATATCAGGCAGATTATCGTCGCTAGGGATAATGGTGCCAGTGGCGCTTGATATTTCTTGAATAAGAGGCTGACAACCAGAAATTTGGCTTGCCAATGCGCTTATAATTATTCCAAACTTAATAGTCGTTCTAGCACCCATGTAGTCTAATTAGATTGGCATTGGTAATAATTCAATATAAAGAATCATTGTTTTTAAATTAAAGGGTAAAAAAATGTCAGTGGCCAGTTCAGACCATACTAATAATCACGCCAATAATCATGCCAATAATCACGCAAGCATCATTACCGTTGGTAACGCTATTGTTGATGTTATCGCTAAAGCAACGGATGATTTCATCACTGAGCAAGGGATGAAGAAAAATGCCATGAACTTGATTGATGCCGACCGTGCCACCACACTTTATGAGCGTATTGGCCCGGCGATTGAAGTATCAGGCGGCTCGGCGGCAAATACGGCGGCTGGCATTGCCTTATTGGGCGGCAATGCTGGTTTTATTGGAAAAATTGGTGATGATATGCTGGGCCGGATTTTCCGTCATGACATTAATGCCATAGGGGTTAAATCTCATCTCGCTGCTGAGGAAGCGCTACAAACCGCGTGTTCCTATATTCTGGTGACGCCTGATAAACAGCGGACAATGAACACGTATTTGGGCGCCTCAATTACTCTAAAACCTGATGACATGAATGCTGATGCTATCGTAGCGGCCGATATCGTATATATCGAAGGCTATTTATATGATGCCCCCGAAGGCCCGGCCTGTTGGGAGAAAATTGCCAATGTCGCCCATGCTGCTGGAACCAAGATCGCCATTTCGCTTTCCGATGGGTGGTGCGTTGAACGTCATAAACAAGCGATGCATCAATTCGTCAAAGATCATTGCGACATGGTGCTTTGTAACGCGGAAGAAGCTCGGCTTATGTTCAATTCGGATAAAGATGATGCGATCCGCCAATTACGGCAAATGGTAGCTGAGGTGGTCATTACCGATGGCGGCAACGGCTCGATTGCCTGTGCTGGTGATGATATCGCAACGATCACCCCTGATCGTGATATCCCCGTCATGGATACGACAGGTGCTGGTGATCTTTATGCGGCGGGATATCTCTATGCCCGCCATCAAGGTGCTGATCTAAAGACGGCGGTCAATCTGGCCACGATTACTGCGAGTGAGGTGATCAGTCATATTGGGGCGCGGCCGCAAGCCGATTTGATTGCGCTTGCCAGCCCGCATATGCCTGACCATTTTTTTGGATGATTTATTTGGATTGATGATGGTTTTCTGCGTATTGTGCTTTAGGATAAATTGATGATCTGATTGCAGAAAAAGAGCGCTACTCATGCCGGATGAAACATTGCCACCAGAACATGCAAAACAATCACGCCCGTCGCCTGACACGCCTGGTCTGACCCCAGTTATCCGCCAGTTTCTTGAGATAAAGGCCAATCATGACGATAGTCTGTTATTCTATCGCATGGGTGATTTTTATGAGCTGTTTTTTGATGATGCTGACATCGCCGCAAAAGCTCTTGATATTACGTTAACCAAGCGTGGCAAGGCTGATGGCCATGATATCCCCATGTGTGGAGTGCCGTTCCATGCTGTCGATGCCTATATGACGCGGCTAATCAAACAAGGCTTTCGGGTGGCTATATGTGAGCAAGCGGAAACCCCCGAAGAAGCCAAAGCAAGAAAAGCCAAAGGCCCCCTTAAACGTGATGTTGTCCGCATAGTGACGCCAGGAACTCTAGTCGAGGATAGTTTTCTGCCGCCGCGTGAAAATAATTATCTCATGACCTTATTTCAACAGCCAGATGCCTTATCCCTGGCGGCGGTTGATCTCAGCACTGGTGATATAAAGGTCGAGAGCTTACCGCTTTCACAATGTGATGACGCGCTGGCGCGATGGAAGCCTGCTGAAGTGGTTATCAGCGATCAACAGACAGAATTAGGCAAGGTACTTGCTGGTAGTGATACATGTCTTAGCCTGCGCCCTGCGCGCGTCTTTGATAGCCAAACGGGCCGCAAAAAACTGGAAGCTTTATATCATGTCGCAACCCTCGATGGTATTGCTGATTTAAGCCGCGGTGAGCTGGCAGCTTTAGGCGGATTAATTGCCTATCTTGATGATACGCAAAAAGGCCGGCATCTCCATCTCAAGCCTGTTGAACAGATCAGCCGTGATCATTTTCTTGATATTGATCCAGCGACACGCCGGTCGCTTGAATTAACGCGCACCCTTGGCGGTGATAAAAAAGGCTCTCTATTATCGGTCATTGATAAAACCATTACGGCGGCAGGGGCCAGGCTATTGGCATCACGGCTGACGGCGCCGCTTAAACATAAAGCGCAAATTATGGCACGTCATGATTTGATCGAAGCCATGCTTACCCATGCCAAAATGGCTGATCAGATGCGGCAAAACCTTAAATCCATGCCTGATCTTGAAAGGGCGTTAAGCCGCTTGGGGCTAGGTCATGGCGGGCCTAGAGATTTGGCAGCGATTGCCCATGGGATTAATGCCGCCAGCGTTATGGCCGATGCCATAGATAAGCGATCAGCAAATGGGCTAGCGGATGAGTTAGCGGATGATCAGCTATCGGCATTAGCTAGGCATTTATCAGGCTCAACACAACTGGTGCAACAAATCACCAATGCCTTAGATGATGATCTGCCGCTATTGGCGCGTGATGGCGGCTTTATTCGCCAGGGCTATGATACGGTTCTTGATGAGCTATTTACCTTGCGTGATGAATCGCGGCGCTTCATTGCGGCGCTTCAGCAACGCTATATCGAGGATACTGGCATCACTAGCCTCAAGATTAAGCATAATAACGTGCTTGGATATCATATAGATGTGCGCAGTAATCATGCGGATAAATTGCTATCACAGCCTGATTCTATTTTTATTCATCGGCAGACGACGGCGCAGGCGGTACGGTTTTCGACAGTCGAGCTGGCTGAGCTGGAAAGTGCTATGTCAAAGGCCGCAGATCAAGCGGTCGGGCTAGAACTAAACTGGTTTAATCACTTGGTTGAATTGGTCATTGCAGAGCAAGATCATATTCTAAAGGCAGCTCATGCCGCAGCCCAGCTTGATGTCGCAGCAGCCATGGCAAGACTAGCCGAAACATGGCGCTATTGCCGGCCAGAAATGCGTGATGATATTAGCCTTAATATTATTGATGGGCGGCATCCTGTGGTTGAGCAGATGCTTGCCACGGCTCAAGAGCATCCGTTTGTGGTTAATTCGTGCCAATTTACGGCTGAGGATCGGGTTTGGCTCTTAACAGGCCCTAATATGGCAGGTAAATCAACCTTCCTTCGGCAAAATGCGCTGATTACTATTATGGCACAGGCGGGATTTTATGTGCCTGCCAGCCAAGCCATTATTGGCATGGCTGACCGCGTATTTTGCCGTGTTGGGGCATCAGATGATCTGGCATCAGGGCGATCGACATTCATGGTTGAGATGGTCGAAACCGCCGCTATTTTGAACCGTTCCAGTGATCGCTCGCTGGTCATATTGGATGAGATCGGACGTGGCACGGCGACTTATGACGGGTTGTCGCTGGCTTGGGCGGTTGTCGAACATCTGCATGACGTGGTTGGGGCGAGGGTGTTATTCGCCACTCATTATCATGAATTATCAGCATTAGAGGAACGCTTGGGGTGTTTAAGTTGTCATGCGATGCGGGTGCGCGAGTGGCAGGGTGACATTGTTTTCTTGCATGAAGTTGGTGCTGGTGCGGCTGATCGGTCTTATGGTATTCATGTAGCGCGTCTGGCTGGTGTTCCGGCACCTGTTATCTCCCGTGCTGAGGCTGTTTTGGCAACTTTAGATGAGTCAAAATCCACTGATAGCTTGATGGAAAACCTGCCGCTTTTTGATCCTGGCACGGCGTTATCAGCGCCTCCAAAAGTCAGCATGGTAGAACAACAGCTAAAAGATATCAGCCCTGACCATTTATCGCCGAAGCAAGCGCTTGAGCATCTTTATGCGCTAAGAGCCATGCTCAATAATGATGATGACGGCTGATCATAGACAGCCTCTATGGATGCGCTATAATTGGGTTAGAAGCAAATAATCAAAAAATAAGGTGTGATGGCTGATGGCAGCAGACCAAACAACAGAGCAGACGACATTGCCGAGCTGGATGCTGGCCTTTCAGCCAATGACCTATGCGCGGGATGCGAGTGAGATTGACGATGTTCTGAAGACCCTTGATCGGATCAAAGCCGACAATATGGTGAGTTTTGATCAGCCATTTGATCAGCGGGCGGCGCTATTACCTGTTCTTAAAACGATGCTTGAGACAGGGCGCACGGCATTGAAAACAGCCTTTATGGCAAACAATGATGGTGCTGCTTATGTTGGCGCCCATTCTATCCTGATGGATCATATGATCAGGCTTATTCATGATAGTGTTAGCCATAGCAAATGGCCTGATGCTAGAGCTGATCAATTGCCTAAATTGGCACTTCTGGCGACAGGCGGTTATGGCCGTGGTGAATTATCCCCTCATTCTGATATTGATCTTTTGTTTCTGACAGATGTGAAACCTGACGCCAAACATGTTGAGGTCATTGAGTTTATGCTTTATCTGCTTTGGGACTTAGGGCTTGATATTGGTCATGCCAGCCGCAGTGTTCGGCAAGCGATCCATGCTGCTAAAGATGATCTGACCATCCGAACCGCCTTGCTTGAAGCTCGGCATTTAGCAGGTGACGCTAGCCTGACTGAAAAATTACTGAACCAGTTTCATCAAGATATTTCCGCCGATACAGCAAAACATTTTATCGCGGCAAAGCTTGAAGAACGTGATGCTCGTCATCGCCGTGGTGATGCGCGACGTTATATGCTTGAGCCGAATATAAAAGAAGGCAAAGGCGGGCTTCGTGATTTGCATACATTGTTCTGGATATCACGTTACGGGTTTGAGGTTAATAGCGTCTTTGAGCTGGTTAACCGCAAGGTGCTTACGCATAGCGAGGCGCGATCATTTTCTAACGCTCAGCGATTTTTATGGACGTTACGCTGTCACATGCATTTTCGGACTAATCGCGAAGATGACAGGCTGAGTTTTGATGTTCAGATGGATATTGCGCCATTGCTTGGATATCGTGATAGAGCTGATAGTAAAGGCGTTGAGCGGTTTATGCGGCGATACTTTCTGACGGCAACAACGGTAGGTAGCCTGACGCGAATATTTTGTGCTGCGATCGCTGATGATTTCAAGAAAACGACGCGAACCTTTCGTGACCGCCTGCAATGGATCAGATTACCGAAGCCATTTATGATAAAAACAGGGCGCATTGCGCTTGAGGACAGAGCGCGCTTTTCAGATTGGCAAATGGCCATGATAGATATATTTCGTCTTGCTCTTGATAATGGATATGACATTCATCCGCAAACCTTGCGCCAGATCACCCGCAATCTCAATTTAGTGGATGATGATTTCAGGCTCGATATAGCCAATAATGCCAGCTTTGTTGCTATTCTCACGCATAAGAAAAGCCCTGAGCGCGTGCTTCGCTTAATGAATGAAGTCGGCATTTTAGGCAAGTTTTTGCCAGACTTTGACCGTATCGTTGCCATGATGCAATACGATATGTATCACAGCTATACGGTTGATGAGCATACGATTTTCGCCATGGGCATTTTGCATCAAATTGAAACAGGCGATTTGAAAGATATTGCTCCGGTCGCCAGTCATGCGGTGAAAGAAATCGACGGCCGTGATGAGTTACATATAGCGCTTTTGCTGCATGATATTGCTAAGGGTCGCGGCGGCGATCATTCCATCCTTGGAGCGGAGGTCGCAAGGCAAGTCTGCCCACGGCTAGGGTTAAGCCCGGCTGCAACGGAAACGATCGCATGGCTAGTCAGGAACCATCTATTGATGAGCGAAACAGCCTTCCGTTATGATCTCAATGATCCCGCAACGATCACGCATTTTGTCAATGCTGTGCAGTCACCTGAACGGCTTAACCTATTGCTTGTGTTGACGGTAGCGGATATTCGGGCTGTCGGCCCTAATGTCTGGAATGGCTGGAAAGCGGCGCTGATGCGTGATCTCTATCATCGGGCAATGGCTGTATTGCTAGGCGCAGAAGCGAGCGCAGTAGCAGAGCATATGGCAGGCGCTAATCATGAAGAATTGGCGACCGCCTTAGCCAGGCAAGATCAATGGTGGGATGCTAAAACTACCCAGCATCATATTGATATGTTCTATCCAAATTACTGGACGAGCTTTGATTTAGAGTCTTATATTCGGCATGCCGATATGTGTCGTCAGTTTGAACAAGGGGACGAGCTGGTAGGCATTAGCATGACCCCGGATGAAGCGAGAAACGCAACGGAAATTGCTATCATTACGGCGGATGATGTTGGCTTATTTTCACGGATTGCCGGTGGTGTGGCGGCAAGTGGGGCAAACATTGTCGATGCTCGTGTGACGACACGAAAAGACGGGCTAACACTGGATGTATTATGGGTGCAGGATCAGGATAAACAGGCGATTACCGAAAAAGCCAGGCTTAATAAATTGAAAACAGCGCTTAAAAAAGCCATGACAGGACAGTTGGATATTAATAGCGCCATGGAAACGCGCTGGCGGCAAACGCCAACACGGATCAGACGTATTTCGGCGCCTGCGCGGGTGCTTATCAATAACCATATTAGCTCGACGCATAGCATCCTGGAAATTAATGGCAAAGATGCGCCTGGGCTTTTATATCGGATCACCCATGTGCTGGCTGGTCTGGGGATACAGATTCAACTGGCTAGTGTCTCCACCTATGGTGATCGGGTGGTTGATGTGTTTTATGTGAAAGACAGCTTTGGGCTCAAAATTGAGAGCCAAAACCGGATTGATACTATTCGTAACACCTTGTTGAAAGTGCTTGAGGATAGTGATCCCGCTAATCAGGTTGCGGCATGACATCGGCACCGCAAAGACTGTTATCAATCTTCAGCAAGATTAGTGTCTTTACCGCATTAAGCCGCATATTTGGTTTTACCCGCGATATTGTTCTGGCGATTGTGCTAGGTCTTGGCCCGGTATCAGACGCATTTTTTGTGGCCTTCAAATTACCTAACCTGTTTCGCCGCCTAACCGCAGAAGGCGCCATGGCGAGTGCCTTTGTGCCAAGTTATACGGGCGTTGAGCAAAAATATGGGATAAGGCAAGCCATGCGAATGGCAGGTGAGGTGCAGTCGCTATTGGTGCTGATCCTGATCGTGATCGTGATTATATTTGAACTATTTATGCCAGTGGTGATCACGCTGATTGCGCCGGGATTTTCCTATGGTGATGATGTCAGCCGAATGGCTAACGCAGTTCAGTTAGCGCGCCTGACGATGCCGTATCTGCCTTTAATCTCACTGCTTGCCCTATGGATCAGCATTGGCAATATTTATAGCCGCTTCTCACTAGGCGCCAGCGTGCCGGTGATAATGAATGCCGTGATGATTGCTGGCGCGGTGCTGGCGTGGTGGCTGTGGCCAGACTTATCAAGCACCGCTGATAGTTTTGATAGAGCGCTGATTGTTGCCATGGCGGTAACCACGGGCGGTATCATAAAGCTGATCGTCATTGGCACTATGCTTGTCCGGATCAGACGCATGCCGCCGCTTCACCTGCCTGGATTAAGCCCTGATAGCCGCGCTTTATGGCGGCACTTTTTCCCGGCGGCGTTAGGGGCGGCAGGAACTCAGATCAATTTGCTAATTGATACTATTCTCGCCTCATTATTGGCGGTGGGGTCAATATCACAGCTTTATTTTGCTGATCGGATCGCGCAATTACCGCTTGGTGTCGTGGGGATTGCGCTTGGCGTGGCGCTATTGCCGACTTTGTCGCGGCTTGAGCAGGTTGATGAGGTGGATATCCCGGCTGTCCGCGCGGTCATTCATCGCGGTGTGATCATTGGTATGCTGGCCGGACTTCCTGCTATGGCTGGGGTATTGGTAATTGCTGATGCGCTAATCCTTGGATTATTTGGTTATGGTGCCTTTGATCTCACCATGGTTGCGCCGACCGCATTAGTGCTGATGGCATATGGGGTTGGTATTCCGGCCTTTATTCTGGTCAAGACGTTACAGCCTGCTTTTTATGCAGCGGGGGATACTAAAACACCAATGTGGATAACCATTATATCTGTTGTCATCAATGT
>MDTB01115663.1_pt1 | contig 20156 bp, 19 predicted proteins | sample 811161 | NCBI WGS metagenome assembly MDTB01 (sample SAMN05326650, study PRJNA326480) | marine metagenome | isolation source: seawater | place: Mediterranean Sea | collected 2009 | reverse complement strand
TTTATATATTTAATGGTGGAGCTAGGCAGGATCGAACTGCCGACCTCGTGACTGCCAGTCACGCGCTCTCCCAGCTGAGCTATAGCCCCAATGTAAGGGCCTGGAATCTTAGTGGATTCACCGCATGCGTTCAAGGAGGTTAGCTACCCTGTTCTTACTCCAGCTGCAGGTGGCGTCTCGGGCCTGCCGGCAAAACACTGGGCAATTTCCATCCACTGTGTAGCTGGTTCTCCGACGACATCCAGATGAATATCCTTGTCGTTAATATTACGCCCCTGGGTCACCACGTGACAGAACTCAACCGCTGAACCTGCGACATAGTTGTCCGTCTGTGGTTCTCCGAATTCCCATACATCTCCCGATGGCGCATCAAGTTTCACGTACGGAACTGGCGCAGGTGGTTCCAGCCCTCGATTGACAAAGGTCCAGCCATAGGTTCGAACACCTATTACTACGATATTCTTCATGCGATCAGTGTTAACGCGTGGCTGTTTCAGCAGGTCATAAATATCCTGACCATGTGCCCAGGTTTCCATCTGCCTCGCAGTGGTAAACATCATGGCGCCCATATCAGGACCAAACCAGGTAACCCGACGTTTCGGATCCAGATCGCCGAGGTGCTGGCACATGTCGTTGAAATAGCTCCACCAGGACTCCAGTAATTCCTCACCTTCGATTCCTGGACTCAACATCCTTCGCTGTACGTTGAGGTTGTATTTTACGATCAGATAGCTGTCACGAACTGTCAGAGACATCATGGCAGCCTTGTCTGCACCATGCAGATGCTGGACGACATTGTTGATGGTCCAGTTTTTAAACGGCGTATGCCGCTGCCAGTCTTCCGGCGCCAGGGTATCGAGCAGCTTCTTTAGCTCAGCACCCTCTTCCAGTAAATCTTCCGCCTGTTGCATCATGTCCGGGATCTCCTTATTGACTGGTACTCTTTTTCCAGCTTCTTGTTTAGTTTCTTTGATACTCCACCCAACACGTCGATCGCGTGCTTCATACGCGCTCTGGTCATATCCGGTCCGAGGACAGCCATCGAATCAAACAAAGGCGGTGATACGGGTTTACCTGATATCGCAACGAATACCGGCGCTAGAACGTCACGTATCTTCAGGTCCAGATCCACCGCGACATTCTCAAACAGAGTATTTAGTTGATCCCGATCCCAGGTTGCCAGTGCCTCCATGTCCCATAACGCGAACTGCAGGATTTTTTTCGTATCATCTACCGACTGGTTCTTCGCAACCAGATCAACCTCCTCAAGTGCTGGTAGTCCTGAGGCAAAAAACGCAATCATGTCTGACACCTCGGAGAAAACATCAACGCGTTCTTTAATCAGCGGAATGATCCGCTTCAAGCTCTCACGGTTATAGGCCCACTCGCTTATTCTGTCCGCAAACCTATCGTCATCAAGCTCCTCGCGCAGCCAGCGGCCGTTTAGCCATTTCAGTTTGTCGACATCAAATACCGGTGCGCCGAGCGATATCCTTTCTATATTAAAGTGCTCGATCATGCTCTCGAGGGAAAACTTCTCTTCCCCGTCAGGCATGCTCCAGCCAAGCATACCCAGATAATTTAGAACCGCTTCCGGTAGAAAGCCCATGCGTTCATAGAAACGAATGCTGGTTGGGTTCTTTCGTTTACTGAGTTTGCTCTTGTCCGGATTACGCAGGAGCGGCATATGAATCAGCTCCGGCATGTCCCAACCGAAATAGTCATAGAGCAACATATGTTTGGGCGCCGAGTTAATCCACTCCTCACCACGAATGATGTGTGTGATCTCCATCAGATAATCGTCAACGACAACTGCCAGGTGATAGGTTGGATTGCCGTCCGATTTTTGTAATACCTGCATATCAATCTGCGAGTATTCAATGGGGATCTCACCGCGCAGGCGATCTTGCACTAAACAAGTGCCCTCTTCTGGCACCTTCATGCGAATGACGTGTTCCTCACCAGCTTCAAGCTTTTGCGCCACTTCGTCGTTGGATAAAGACATGCACAGACCATCGTACCGCGTGGTCTGCTTGTTCTTCATCTGTTCTGCTCTCATCTCGGCGAGTCGACCTGCCGTGCAGAAACAATGGAATGCATGGCCCTGTTCTACCAGGTGCTCTACATGCTCACGATAGATATCCAGCCGTTCACTCTGTCGGTAGGGTCCATGGGGGCCAGGTTTATCGGGACCTTCGTCCCAATCGAGACCCAGCCAACGCAGTGAATCAAGAATGCTTTGTTCGGACTCAGCCGTACTACGCTCCGCATCTGTGTCTTCGATTCGCAGGACAAACTGCCCTCCGGACTGATGGGCGAAACACAGGCTAAACAGCGCCATGTAGGCAGTGCCTACGTGGGGGTCACCTGTTGGGGATGGAGCTACTCGGGTACGAACTATCATGGGGTGCGATTGTAGCTTTTTTGATCGCCTGATAACACGAGCCACAGACTGGAATGTTACACTAGTCTTGTGTTTGCAATGATTTGAACAAATGTTGGATCGTAGATTGTCAGTCGCGCCGATGATGGGCTGTACCGACCGGCATTGTCGTTACTTATTTCGTCTTTTATCCCCGAATGCCCTCTTGTACAGCGAGATGATCGTCACAGGTGCGCTTGTCCACGGTGATGCTCAAAAGTTTTTGCAGCACGCCGATGATGCACCATGCGCTTTTCAATTGGGTGGCAGCAATCCCGCGGAGCTCGCCGAAGCGGCGAAACTGGTCGAGCAGGCCGGCTACCAGGAGGTCAATCTCAATTGTGGCTGTCCTAGTGATCGCGTGCAGGTTGGTGGCATTGGAGCGTGTCTGATGGCGGAAGCTGATCTGGTGGCACGCTGCTACGAGGCTATGGCTGGGGCAGTAGCCATTCCAGTAACTGTCAAATCCAGAATCGGCATTGATGACCAGGATGATTACACTTTCTTCGCAAACTTCGTGCGCACACTTTTCGAAGCCGACTGTCGAACTTTCATCGTGCACGCGCGCAAAGCAATACTGCAAGGACTAACGCCGAAAGAGAATCGGGAAATACCTCCTCTAAAGTATGACTATGTGTATCGCGCAATGGAGGAACTGCCAGATGCCACTATTATCCTCAACGGTGGTATCAAGACATTGGATGATGTTAGCGCCCTACAACCTCTTAGCCAGGGCCTTATGCTGGGCCGCGCACCCTACGCCAACCCTTATCTGCTGGCACAGATAGACCATGAGCTTTTCTCGACGTCGCTGCCAAACCAGCTCGATGTGTACTACCAGTATCGCGAATATGTAGAAGCACAACTCTCACAGGGCGTAGCCCTAAAACATATGATCAAGCACCTCCTCGGCTATTTCACCGGTTATCGAGGCGCGAGGCACTTCAGGCGTTTTCTTAGCACCCATATGTTTAAGGACAATGCGGATATCGCCGTGCTGGACAATGCGCTAGCTGAATCAGGTGTTGCCGAGAACTTTCTTAGTCGGGCGGTTTCATGATCAAAAGCATTACGCAGTTTTTCACTGAACACTTCTCCGAAGAAGAGGAAGAAGTACAACAAAGGGGAATTGAATTTGCGACGACCGCCCTGTTAATCGAAGTATCCCGCAGCGACAGTGACAGAGCAGACGAAGAACAGGCGTCGATTCTTGCCATATTGAACAATCTATTCGACTTTACCGATGAAGAACTCGCCGAGCTTATCGCTATGGCAGAGGACGCCATTGAGGCGGCGCACGATCTGCACCAGTTCACACGCCTTCTGAACGAACATTACGACTACGCGGGAAGGAAACAACTAGTTACCCAGCTATGGCGAGTTGCCTATGCGGATGGTCGAATCGACAAATTCGAGGAGCACATCATTCGACGTATTGCGGGGTTACTGCACGTCGACAATCGGGATTTTATACAAGCAAAAATTGCTGCGAGGGAGCACTGAAGTGGGCAGTTGTGAATGGGCAGTTAGCGGTTAATGGTTAACGGTTATCAGAGGTCAGGAAGCCAGGGAGTGTTCGAAAGACTGTTCCTGCTCAAGCGCTTTTACCAGATCCTCGAATTCAACCTTGTTTTGCTCGTTGAGACTCATGAGCACGCGATGCGCCTCAAGTACCTGCTCACGCAGATTCTGTTCCGAGACACACTCTTGCGGCATTTCAAGTAACTCTGCCTCGGTTCGCACGGATTCGGCCGCGATGGCGAACACTTCGTCAAAACCGACCGTCATCAGAAGCCGGGTGATATCTTCGTTAGCGGAAACGATCGTCGGCACCTTGCCATAGGCTTTTTGCGTGCACAGCGAAATCTTTGCCAGCATCCCAAGCGAAGTGCTATCGATTCCTTCGGTTTCGGTGAGGTCAATCACCACTGCCTGAAACGATTCACACTTGCCCAGGTGATCCAGAAAAGTGCTGATGGTTGGTCCAAGCGTAACCCGTACGTCACCCACGAACTTCAAAACGAAGGTCCCGTCCTTTTCCGCAAATAGTATTTTGCTCATCTCAGTTCTACCCTGTCCCGGCCACGGTAAGTATCGCAACATCATCTTGTTTGGGTTGCAGCACATTCAGACTATCCGCCAGGGCCTCAACACTCTTGTTGCCACATTTTACCAAGAAAAGTAGGTGCTCTTCCTTATCCTTCAAGGTCTCCTGGGGCATTATTTCGAACACTCCGTCGGAAAACATGATCATTGTGTAAACATTTGGTAAATCTAGCGTCCTGGTCTCGTAAGTCACCTCTTCGAACAACCCTAGCGGTCGTCCACCAATCTCAAGATATTTAGTCTCATCTTCCGCACTAAGAATCGCAGCCGGAAAATGGCCAGCATTGCTGTACTCCAGTTTCTCCGTCGCGTTATCGATAATACCTAAAAACATAGTTACATGATGTTCCAAATCACACAGCAAAAGTTCATTGTTCATCCAGGAAAGAATGTCTCCTGTTGAATGTAAATCGAGCTCTGCAAATTGCTTTTCCAATCGACCAGACAAGCTGCGCAGCAATACAGTAATAAATGCACTGGATGCACCGTGTCCGGACACGTCGGCAAGGTAAAACATGATCCTGTCGCCGGGTATCTCGATGACATTGATGAAATCACCACCCAGTATCACCGACGGAAATATTCTGTAGTCGAACTGAACGTCGCCGATCACCAGTGGTGATTCAGGCATCATGCTGTTTTGTACTCGTAAACCAGCCTGTTGGTCCTGAATCAGCAATTTGAGCTTCTCATCAGGGTTATCGACAACAACGCGGTCTCTATTTAGCCGTCGATCAACACCGCTGTAAGCAATATTGCGATTGATTACATAAAGCAACAGTTCGTCAGATCCGTGGAGCGCGAAATCCGTACCACCCTGGCGTTCAAGCGTGGGGACAGCCAGCGCAACTTCTTTCGCTTCGAGCAGCAAAACCACAGGCACCTGTAAGTTGGTCGAGCGAATCTCGCGAATAAAACCATACAGATCTGTTTCAGGGGACTGTCCGATTAGGACAAGGCTTGGGTCATGATGACGAACGTAAGAGAGAGCTTCACTCTCAACGGTTACTGGGGAAACGTGGTAATCGTTGTTACTGAGTAGTTGCAAGACATGCTCGTCAATACGGTTTTCCGTATTGACGACGAGTATGTCTTTACTACCAACCGTCATTGGCACTTCTGAATTCGCCGGTCTCTCACAGACATTCTTCCTCGGCAGGAAATTTGAACTGACTTTACTCCCAAAATTCAATGATTACAACCGTTTAGCGGTACTTCCTCGATGAAACATTAAAAATCGTCTGCAAATGCATCATCAGTTTCGCCATCATGAATCAGGTAGTTTCGGCGCTGTAGATATGCTTCCCGTAAAAACGTGTATCGATCACCGAAGATCGCTCCCTCGGCGCTTAAGAGCTCCGACCTCGTATGTATGACATCTAGTCCATAAATCCCGTTTCGGTGTGACACAGGATGAAGATAACGCTGCGGCTTGAGTCTGCCATCAGCTACCCGCGCAATGCCATCACGTACCGTGCTTGGTCCCAGGAAAGGTAAGACCAGGTATGGCCCTGAACCAATACCCCAGGTGCCGAGGGTCTGGCCAAAGTCCTCATCATGATCAGGCAAGTCCAGAGCTGTTGCAGGGTCGAATAAGCCCCCTAACCCGACGCTGGAGTTAATCAGAATGCGCCAGGAATCCTGCATCGCGGGACCAACCTTGCCCTGGAGCAAATTGTTAACCAGGTCGCTCACATCACCCAGGTTGCCGAAAACATTGCTGACTCGCTGTCGAATAAACGGTGGAACCACTTTTCGATAGCCAACAGCAGTCGGTCTCAATAATTTCGCATCAACCACATCGTTGAATCCGTGAATTGATTGGTTAACTCCTATCCATGGATCAGGATCGTCAAAGTCGTCTTCCGCAAGCACAACGTAGGATGCACACCCGAGAATCACATACAGCAGAAGTTTCATGACCCCTCTTTCCGTTCGACCTGTTTTTGTTGGGATATTTGCCACTGTTTCTCCAATCGCTTCGATGACACCGGCAGGCTGGTACCAACCGCCTGGGCAAACAGCGAAATCCTATACTCTTCAACCATCCATCGGTACAGCTCTGTCTCCGCATCAATGTCACTACCGGATATTCTGGCGGTAAAATCAGCGATTTCCTTAGTGGCTTCCTGGTCACGTGAGAGGCTACCCTGGATCTTATCTATACGATAGCGAATCGCTTTTAGATATCGAGGATACTCAAGAAGCCATCTTCTGGAGACTCGTTGCAAAAATCCCGGGCCAATCAATTGGGCCAACTGCTGCCTTATATCATCACAGGCATAGCGATTTAATGTGGTCGCCATGCGCTCAAGTTCTTCCTCTACCTCATTCGCTTCACGCAAAACCTGATTGAGGAGCCCCGCAACTTCATTGGCAACCATCATCAAATGACTTTTCTCGATTAGCCGGTCACGAAAGGCAACTGCCCCGGTAACCGGTGGCTTATCTTCGATAAAGGTATATCGAAATATCGCCATCACCAGATCCTGCAGCAACTGATCCCGAGTGCCCCTGGTTGCATAGTAAACCGCGAACCTATCAAAACCCGAAATGTTCTTTCCCAGATACTTTTTTTGTTCCTGAAGCTGCAGGACGATGAGTCTGAGTAAACCGTGGGGCGTACTACGTAATGCCGTGTCGCGCGCATCAAGTATCTCAAGCGAAACACTGTCACCCTTATCGATCAGTGCCGGGTACCCCCTTATCAACATGCCGCCGTGTTTTATTTCTACTTCTGCCGGTAATTCATCAAAACTCCAATCGGTAAGGCTATCCTGCTCCAACTTGTGACGAGAGCGCTTCTGGAAACTCTGGTCCGCCTGCTGCGCAAAAGTCTGTCGTAGTTGCTCAAGGTCGCGTCCTGCGCCCAGCACTTTGCCTTTTTCGTCAACGACGCGAATATTCATCATCAGGTGTTTATCCAGGTTGCTGACATTAAAGTCGTCACCTGAAACCTTCACACCGGTCATACGAAACAATCTCTCAGCGAGCGTATCTGCCAGCGAACGGCCATCGTATTCGAGTTGCTCGACAGCCTTATCTACATGTTCCGGCGCAGGCACAAAATTCTTACGCAGTGACTTCGGCAGCGACTTAATCAGGGCAAGGCACTTTTCTCGTAACAATCCGGGAATGACCCAATCCAGCTGCGCTTTGGAAACCTGTCGAAGAATCGCCACCGGCACGTTAAGGCTAACGCCATCCTCTTCGTCCTGAGGGTCAAACTGATAATCCAGCTTTAACTCGGCATCTGCCACCTTGAGCGCATTGGGGTAAACGCGCTCGGAAAGCTCGACCTGTTGTTTCATCAACAGCTCTCGATTGAGATAGAGCGCCCGTTCGTTTTGCTTAAGGAATTCCCTAAGGTCAATCTCACTACAAACGTTAGCGGGCAGCTTTTCATCATAAAACGAATATAGAGCCTGGGTATCAGCCAGGATGTCTCGTTTGCGAGACTTCGACTCCAGCTTTTCGATCTCCTCGATGAGCCTCCGGTTATGCTTAAAGAACTTGGCGGTGGAATTAAGTTCCTGTTCAACAAGAGCCGAGTGAACAAATATTTCTCGTGCCTCGATGGGTTGCAAAGCACCAAAATCAATGGGACGACGATTAACGATCACGATGCCGTAAAGGGAAACATCCTCATAGGCCACAACCTGACCGCGCTTGGGATCAAACTTCGGATCAGACACGTTCCTCCTAACTAAATGCTGTGCCAAAGGTTCAATCCACGCGTTATCGATCCTTGCAACACATCGAGCATAAAGTCTCGTGGTTTCAACCAGTTCGCTCGCAACAATCCACTTCGGTTTACTTTTAAATTGTGAGGACCCCGGGAAAATATAATGGGTTCTGTTTCGCGCCCCAGCGTATTCGTTATCCTCTTTCTTCTGCCCGATATTACCCAGAATACCGCTCAGTAGCGCTCGGTGGACACTTGCATAGTCTGCGGGCTTTTTGTTTTCCCTCAGTTTCAAATCCTTGCAAACCAGATGTAACTGTCGGTGAACATCCCGCCATTCACGCATCCGCATATACGACAAGAAGCTCGTTCGGCAATGCCTGCGCAACTTGTTTTGCGTAAGCGCCTTGCGCAAATCTTCGTAGGACTTCCATAGGTTCACGAATGCCAAAAAATCTGACTGCTCATCCCAATACTGACGATGGACAGTATCTGCATCTTGCTGGTGGTCATGAGGTCTCTCGCGGGGGTCCTGCACCGACAATGCACTGGTAATAATCAGCAACTCCGAAAGACAGCCGGTCCGACCAGCCTCCAATAGCATCCGCGCAAAACGGGGATCAACCGGAAGTTTCGCCATCTCTTTGCCGAGTCGAGTGATCCCTCGTTGGTTGTCGACGGCCTGCAACTCATGGAGCAACTGAAACCCATCGTTAACCTGGCGCTGGTCCGGTCGCTCAACAAACGGAAAGTTCGCCATATCACCCAGTCTCAACATGAGCATCTGTAAAATCACAGCCGCGAGATTCGTGCGCATAATCTCCGGTGGGGTAAACGCTGGTCGAGATAGAAAGTCATCTTCACTGTATAGACGAATACATACGCCCGCAGCGACTCGACCGCATCGCCCCTTGCGTTGGTCTGCGCTAGCCTGGGAAACAGGTTCAATCGGTAGCTGCTGGACTTTCGATCGATAGCTGTACCTTGAAATGCGCGCAACACCGGGGTCGATAACATAGTGGATACCGGGTACCGTCAATGAAGTTTCGGCAACGTTGGTGACCAGCAAAATGCGAGCCTTACTGTGTGCCTGAAACACCCGATTCTGCTCAGATACACTGAGACGAGAATAAAGCGGCAATACGTCAAAGGCGTTAAGCTTTGATTTGCGGATTTCCGTCGCTAGCTCTCTTATTTCCCGTTCACCTGGAAGAAACACCAGCACATCACCGCGGCCTGCCTTCCCTCTGTCAAACTTTTCAACCTCATCTAACGCGTCGAGGACGCCCTGATACATCTGCTGATCAGTATCCGAAGATTTACTGTCCTCAATTGGACGGTAGTACACCTTAACAGGATAGGTTCTGCCAGAGACTTCAATAATCGGTGCATCACTGAAGTGTTCTGAGAACCGTTGCAGATCAATCGTCGCAGAAGTGACAATCACCTTCAGGTCTGGACGCCTGGGCAGGATCCGCTTGATGTAACCCAGCAGAAAATCGATATTGAGACTACGCTCGTGCGCCTCATCAATGATAAGCACTTGATATTGCTCAAGAAACCGATCGTTTTGGGTCTCGGCCAGGAGGATTCCGTCGGTCATGATTTTGATATGAGTCTGCTTCGACGTTCGATCGGTAAAGCGGACCTGGTAGCCGACCTGCTCTCCTACGTTGACTCCAAGTTCTTCGGCAATTCTCTGGGAGACTGTTCTTGCTGCAACCACTCTCGGCTGCGTATGACCGATGGTGCCAAACACACCCAAACCCATCTCAAGACATATTTTGGGAATCTGCGTCGTCTTACCCGAACCAGTTTCACCGGCGATAATAACCACCTGGTTTTGTTTGATAGTCTCCGCAATGTCCTCGACTCGAGAAGAGATCGGCAATACATCCGGGTAAAGGACTTTTGGAACGCTGGCCGCGCGCGCTTCAGCCAGGCTACAGGACTTGTCGATTTTTTCCTGCAGACGTCGAGGCTTAGCTTTTCGAATATCCCGCTGCAAATGAAAGCGGTCACGAATCATGCACTTGGGAATGCGGGATTCCAGTTCTTTAAGGGTTAGTTTCACGGGACGATTATAGACTGGTAGCTTGGTACTGCGGAATGTCTCGTGCTGGTGTAGATCGAGATCCTTCGGGCTACGCCCTCAGGATGGAGCCTTTGGCGTCACTTGGTAGCGCCTGCGGCCTACTTGGTCAAGTAATTCATCCCATCTTCGATGCCGCGGATGGTCAGAGGATACATTTGGTCGTCCACCAGTTTCTTCGCGAGCGCGACTGACGTTGAGTATTCCCAGGTATCCTGGGGCGTCGGATTGATCCAAACAACCTTGTCATAGGTATCCATTACGCGCTGCATCCAGATTGCACCGGCTTCCTCGTTCCAATGTTCCACGCTGCCACCGGCATGGGTGATTTCGTAAGGTGCCATGGTCGCATCACCAACGAAGATAACCTTATATTCGTGGGTGTACTTGTGCAGGATATCGAAGGTGTCCAGCCGCTCGTTCATGCGACGTCTGTGTTCTTTCCACACACCGTCATAGATAAAGTTGTGGAAGTAGAAGGTCTCCAGATGCTTGAACTCACTGCGCGCCGCTGAGAACAACTCTTCACAGACCTTAACGTGTGCATCCATCGAGCCGCCGTTGTCGAGAAATAGTAATACCTTGACTGTATTACGACGTTCCGGGCGCATTATGATGTCGAGCAACCCACCATTCTTTGCCGTTTTGTCGATAGTAGTATTAATGTCGAACTCATCTTCGGCGCCGGTACGCGCTAACTTGCGCAATCGTCGCAATGAGATTTTCATACCCCGGGTGCCCAACTCCACGTTGTCGTCATAGGCTTTGTAGTCGCGTTTGTCCCAGCTTCGTTTTCCACCTCCACCGCGACGCTTTTTACCTTTACCCTCGCCTTTGCCTTCCTCGCCTTTACCTTCCTTGTCTTTGTCATTGCCTTCGCGCGCCGCTTCCTCAACCTCACGCTTAAAGGCCTCGATCAGTTTCTCAAGACCACCGAGGGACTTGATCTTCTCAAGGTCTTCCTTGGACAATGACTTTTCAAACTCTCGCCGTAAGAATTCATCCGGGAGCAGCGACGCAATCATACCCGCGAGATCTTCCAACCCTTTGAAATAGGTTCCGAACGCACGATCAAACTTGTCGTAGTGACGCTCGTCCTTAACAAGGGCCATCCGGCTCAGGTAGTAAAACTCATCCATATCCGCATATACCAGACGCGCCTTAAGCACATCGAGCAGATGCAGTAGTTCCGTAATGGAAACTGGAATCCGTGCTTTTTTCAGCTCAAGAAAAAAATTGATCAGCACGTGGAATGGTCCTTAATTGTTTGGCCTAGCTTAACTGCTTTGGCGACGATTCATAAAGGCTAATCGTTCCAAAAGCTGTACATCCTGCTCGTTTTTCACGAGTGCACCGTAGAGCGGAGGTATCGCCTTGGAGGTATCTCTATTCGTCAGAATTTCTTCCGGAATATCATCCGCCATCAATAGTTTGAGCCAGTCGATGAGTTCAGAGGTCGAAGGCTTTTTCTTCAGTCCGGGCACCTTGCGCACATCGAAGAATATCTCCATCGCTTCTTTTACAAGGTCTTGCTTGATATTGGGATGATGCACTTCAACGATGTCCTGCATCGTTTCCCGATCGGGGAACTGAATATAGTGGAAGAAACAACGACGCAGGAATGCGTCCGGGAGTTCCTTCTCATTGTTACTGGTAATGACCACGACGGGGCGGTTCACCGCTTTCACCGTCTGCCCGGTTTCGTAGACATGAAATTCCATTTTGTCGAGTTCCAGTAACAAGTCATTCGGGAACTCAATATCTGCTTTATCAATTTCATCGATCAGAAGAACTACTTTTTCGTCAGCCTCGAAAGCTTCCCAAAGTTTGCCTCGTTCAATGTAGTTATTGATGTCGTGTACTCGATCATCACCTAACTGCGAATCTCGTAAGCGAGACACAGCATCGTATTCATACAGGCCCTGTTGCGCCTTGGTGGTGGATTTCACATACCAGGGGATGAGTCTTAACCCGAGGGAGGCGGCAATTTCTTCCGCCAGCATGGTTTTACCTGTACCTGGTTCACCCTTAATCAACAACGGACGTTCCAGTTCAACCGCTGCATTGACTGCCATCTGTAATTCTTCAGTGGCGATGTAGGATTCTGTACTTGCGAACTTCATAACGGACTTCTACGTTTAGACGAGGCTGGAATATAACGACTCGAACGAAAATATGCCAGTTCTTAGGTTTCTTCTCGCATTTGCTGCTTTCTTAACAGAACTGCCCTTACCGTCAACACCACCAGCATCGCGAAAGAGGAAAAGAGTAAAGCGATCCCACCCTTCATGCCTGCCTTCACACCCTCTAGCAAGAGATCCATCATCAAGACAACGATGGCGGGCGCAAAAAATTCTGGCGAATCGCCCGCATACCAGGGGGTAAAGATAAACACCACGACGAAACCACGCGCCAGATCTCGCCAGCCACGATGGCTGATATGCGAGGTCATGCGCCACCAGATAAAACAACAGCCAACCCCTGCAGACCAATACACCAACCAAGCCAACAGGTATTGAGTTTCAAACATTTTTTCCGCCTAGAACTCTATCCACTTGATGACCTGTTCTTCTGCTTCCTTTGGGTGAACGTGCGCTTCCGAGATAACTTTGCCACGCACCGAGATGCCTGCATCATGCACTGAGTCCTTAGAACCGGAAACGAGCGGGTGCCACCATTCGAGGTCCTTACCTTCGTCAACGCGACGATAGGCGCAACTGGTAGGCAGCCAGGAGGGAATTGACGAAGGCGTCAGGTGCACGCAGGTAGGAACCATCCGGTTTCGATTGGGATAGTCACTACATTGGCAGGCTTCCTGGTCAAGATACTGACAGACAATCGACGTGTATTGAACGTCCTCTTCATCCTGAAGTTTAATCAGGCAACATCGTGCACATCCATCGCACAAAGACTCCCATTCTTCACTCGTCATTTCAGAAAGCGATTTCTCCTGCCAGAAGCTCATTTTCGGGTCTCTGGCGGAGGTAGCTGCAGGTGATACCCCGACTCAGCCAGATTCCAAAGGACAATTGACGGGTCTTCCTGTGCCAGTGTTCGATCTGCGTCGAGATCAAAAGTCAGTGCCAATTGAGGATCTTCAAACTTTTTCAGCAGTTCTTCCGGGACACGGGCCAACCCTTCGTCTTCACTGACATAGAGGAAAAGGTCTTTGTGTTTGACCGTTTTGTAGACGGCTACTTTCATCGTCAGAAAGATTCCATCTCGCGAAGCAGCACTTTCCCAATCGCCTCTTCCCGCCAGCCTAGTAGACGCTCCGGCAACTTTTCAGATCGCATCATTTCTTCCAGATCACGGCGTTTTGCGAGCAGCTCAGGGCTCACACCGAGCAACGCTGCCTGCTCATCCGCAACCTGCCTTAGCCGCTTTAGGTGCTGGCTGTTTAGGGGCGACTTGTCTTTAGAGATCTGGCTCGGGAGTTCATCTTCGGATTGAGCCCTGGCGTCCTGGATCATGCTTACCATGACGTCGCCATACTTTCTAACTTGTCTCGGGGTCATCGAAGCTTCGTCCTGAAAATCGTTTTTGGAGCCTAGCCCCAGTTTCGCAATGGCAAGCAGCGTTTTTTGATCAACAATTCTGTTCCGTGGCGCATTCTTCTCTCTGGCAATGATCTCCCTCCAGGCAAAGAGTACCTTTAGGACATTCAGTTGCCGACGATTTAATCGCGCGGCGCCTTTTGCTTTCTTATAACCGTCATTCGGATCAATCATGGTCGGAATATCGACACCCAGGCCGGCACACTCTTCTGTTACCCAACTTAAACGATCCGCACTATTGAGGTCTTTGATCTGCTTTTGATATACCTCAAACAAATGAACCACATCGAGCGCAGCATACTTTAGCTGGTTTTCCGTCAACGGCCTTTGTAACCAATCAGATCGCGTTTCTTCCTTCGATAATTCGATATCAAGATAGTGTTCAACCAGGCGCTGATAGCTCATGGAAAAACCTACACCCAGAACTGCCGCTGCGATTTGCGTATCGAATATCGGTGAGGGAATGAGGCCCATTGCGTGCTGAAACACCTCGAGATCTTCTGAACAGGAATGAAACACCTTTAGGGTGTCGGGCGAGTTCATCAAATCAGCAAGCGGGTCCAGGTCAGGCAATTCAAGCGGATCAATCAGGTAGCACCGTTCACCATCGCAGAGCTGAATCAGACCAACCATCGGATAGTAGGTATTAAAGCGAGCAAACTCCGTATCAACCGTAATGACAGGCGCCAGGGCACAGGTCGCGACTGCATCTTGCAGCTGCTCTGGCTGATCTACATATTCAAATTTCATACTAAAGGGGTTTTCGACCAGATAGGGCTAGCGCCAGCGTATTGCCGTCTACGTATTCCAGCTCTCCCCCGATGGGAATTCCTCGTGCAATTCGTGTCACCTGAATCGATAATGGACCAAGTATCTCGGAAATATAATGCGCCGTGGCTTCTCCTTCGACGCTGGCACTAAGTGCAAGGATCACTTCACCCACCTCTTCGCCGCACCGCTGCGCGAGACCATCAATACCCAGTTCCTCTGGTCCAACTCCATCAATTGGAGACAGATTGCCCATTAATACAAAGTAACAGCCGCGATAGCTCGCGGACTGTTCAATTGCTAATACATCTGCCGGAGATTCGACTACACACAATTGACTACGATCTCTTTGAGCATTACTACAGATCTCACAGGTCTCCAACTCCGAAAGGTTACGGCATTCTCGACACTGACCAACTCGTTCCATTGCTTCCAGAATTTTATGACCCAGATGGGTTCCCCCGTCCCGGTCACGTTCCAGAAGGTGAAGCACCATACGTTGTGCCGTCTTGGGACCTACCCCCGGCAGGACCCTAAACGCTTCTTTAAGCTGGTCGATAATGGAACCCTGCATACTTACCTAATATCAACTGAAGGGAAACTTGAATCCGGGTGGTAGCGGGATGTCAGCAGTCAGTTCAGACATACGGTCTTTCTGATTATTCTCCACCCGACGCACCGCATCATTAACTGCTGCCGCCACAAGATCCTCAATGATTTCCTTACTTTCCGTCATAAGGCTACTGTCAATGTTTATGGACTTGACGTCATGTCGACCAGTCATGACGACCTTGACCAGGCCCGCGCCGGACCCACCAGTTACTTCGGCGGACGCGATCTCTTCCTGAAGCTGCTGCACCTTCTGCTGCATTTCCTGGGCCTGCTTCATCATGTCACTAAGACCCTTCATGAGATATCTCCAGACTGGATCGGCGTGATGCTGTCTTGATCCAGCTTACCGTTAAAGTTTTCGATCAGCGTTTGGACAACCTCATCTTTCTTCATCAGGTCTTCTGCTCGCGCCTGCCTTTCGCCGCACTGTCTTTCCGCAAGTTGCGCCGGCGTTTCATCCTCGATCAGGCCAATTTCTATCTCAACCTGGACATCATGACCTGTGAGAGCACCAAGGGATCGCGCAATACGATCTTCATGGGTCTTATTCCATAAAATCGCGTGCTGTTCATTTAATAGCAACTTAAGACCGTGCTCTGTGTTTTCAGCTAATGCGCAATTAGCTGCCAACGTCTGGGTAACCCCCGCAAGATTCAATCTGGGCAAAATTTCACTCCAGGCCATGCTACCAAGGTCCAGCATTTCAGTTTCTACTGATGTCCGCTCTACCACCTCTATGGCTAGCGGAGAATCAACTGTTGTTTCTGTTGATCGTGGTGCCTCAGTTTCTGCGATGGTTACTATTTCTGGCTCTACTTCTAGCTCTGACTCTACTTCTGGCTCTGGCTCAATTGTCGTTTCTGTTTCGGCTCTTGGTAATGACTCGGGTTTAGTCTCTGGCTCAGGTTTCGTATTTAGCTCAGGTTTCGTATTTGGCTCAGGTTTCGTATTTGGCTCAGATTTTGTCTCTGGCGCAGCTATGGGTTTTGCTCGCTCCACATTTGCGGTACCCTGCGCTTTCTTTACTTTTTGCTCGGCGGGTTTACTCTGGTTTTCATCCAGTTTGGACAAAATCTGTGAAATCGGACTTCTCCCACTGCCACTGCTACCGCTACTACTGCCGCCGCCACTATCAATTCCATCATTATCTGAGGGACTGGCTTCACTGATTTCAAGGGGAGTGAAAGCAATCATCCTGAGCAGCGTCATCTCGAATCCGCTCCGGTCATCCGGCGCATAAGGTAGATCCCGTTGCCCATTGATGCCTATCTGGTACAACAGCTGTACGTCCTCTCTGCTGATGGAGTCCGCAACAGCGAGTAACAATTCTTTGTCACCGTGGCTGTTGTTGATTGCATCAGGTGCGAGTTGTGCGATTTGTACCCTGTGGAGTACGGCCAGCAGTTCATCCAATAAGGCGGTAAAGTCAGGTGCAAACTCCGCCATTGAACGCACCTGCGACAGGACGCGATTGGCATCACTAGAGATCACCCCTTCTAACAACCCATACACATCCTGCTGATCGAGCGTCCCGAGCATCGATTTAACGCTTGAGTCGGTTACGGCATTGTCTCCGTAAGAAATGGCCTGGTCCGTTAAGCTAAGCGCATCACGCATACTGCCGTCGGCCGCCCTACCCAATTGCCACAACGCACTTTCTTCAAAGGTTATATCTTCTTTCTTAAGGACGTCAGATAGATAGTTCACGACCTGCTCAGGGCTCATGTTCTTAAGATTGAACTGCACGCACCTTGACAGGACCGTGATCGGTAATTTTTTCGAGTCGGTTGTCGCAAACAGAAATTTGACGTGCTCAGGAGGCTCTTCCAATGTCTTGAGCATCGCATTGAAGCTATTCCGTGACAACATATGCACCTCATCAATCAGGTACACCTTAAACCGGCTGACCGTAGGCATGTATTGAACATTCTCGAGCAACTCACGCATGTCATCTATGCCGGTGCGTGAGGCTGCATCCACCTCGATAAGATCAACGCTACGTCCCTCTGCAATTTCCGTACAGCTAGCGCACTCACCACAAGGCTTAGCCGTCACACCGGTTTCGCAGTTGAGGCATTTGGCGAGGATTCTCGCTATCGTGGTCTTCCCTACACCCCGGGTCCCGGTAAAGAGATAGGCCTGATGGAGTCGGTTCTGTTCCAAGGCATTTACGAGCGCCTGCAACACATGTTCCTGCCCTTCCAGTTCCTGAAATGTGGCCGGTCGATATTTGCGGGCTAGAACCTGATAACTCATGACAGGATTGTATTAGTTACTCCGAATGAAGTCGACGTGAGCACCCCTTCTTTCTCAAGTAAGATGTAAACCGAAATGTCAGATTCGCATGGCTTTGCTTGTATTGGACACAGAGGGGCATCCGGCTACGAACCGGAGAATACGTTGCGTTCATTTTCCCGGGCAATCGAGATGAAGTGCTCGTGGATAGAACTCGACGTACATATGGCAGATGGTCATATAATGGTGATCCACGACGAGGATCTGTCTCGCACCACCAACGGCAAGGGAAAAATCTCTGAGTCAAAATATGAGTATCTGAGCAAACTTGATGCAGGAGAAGGTGAGCACATCCCCACCCTACCCGAAGTGCTGGCGCTAGTGGATCATCGATGCCGGATAAATATCGAACTAAAAGGTGAAGCGATCGCGGAGCCGGTTTGCGCTGTGCTTAGGGAGTCGTCCTGGGCGCCCGACGAGTTTCTGATTTCTTCTTTCAATCACGAGGAACTCACGCAGGTTGATGCGTTCTTTACGCGAGGGGCGCTTTTCGATCATAGAGTCGATTCCTATGTCGATACCGCTAAGCGCCTTAACGCAGAAGTGGTCATTCTGACCCGTCGACTCGTCACCAGGAAGGTAGTTGATCAAGCACACAACAACGGCCTGAAGTTTCTGGTTTATACCGTGAATAAGCCGGGTGAAGTGAGAAAAATGAAGTCACTGGGCGTGGATGGGATCTTCACGGATTTTCCCGATCGAGCCATGAAAATTGCGAGCGAACCTTAAGATGAAGGTTTCCGTTCGCGCAGCCAACATTGACGAAAAAGACAACCTCGACAATCTACTGCAACTATATCTACACGATTTTTCGGAATTCGCGCCTGATGAAACCGACAGCCAGGGTAGATTCACCTACCCTTATCTCGATCACTACTGGCGAGACCCTCAACGCTTTCCATTCATTATTGATGTGGAGAGCAATATTGCCGGGTTTGCTCTCGTGCGTTGTGAGAACGATCCGACTTCGGGGGAGCCCGTCACCAATTTGAGCGAGTTCTTTATATTGCGTGTATTTCGAAATCAGGGGATTGGCAACAAGGCGGCCGTAAAGCTTTGGGATTCGTTTCCCGGGAAATGGCAAGTAAATGTCCTTTATACCAATAAACTTGCTTATCCTTTTTGGAAGCATGCGATTAGTCGTTATACGAACAATAGCTTCGAGGAAATAAACGAGGACAAAATTACTTTTTTGTTCGGCTAGGGCGTCAATTCACCGGAAACTAGTTAGACACGCTCGGGCCTTCCTGGGAATCTTGTTTCTGATTGCGGCGCCGTCGAGTGAGCTTACCTGACCCGGAAATATTTCTTGATAGTTCCGGGTATCCTGCGTAACTGACGTTTCCGCTCCCGCTGATCTCCGCATGCAGATCATCATTCACTTAAGGATGAAGGTGAGTAATTGAGTAAAGTCGTACCACCTGTACCTACGGTGGCTGAGTTTCCGATCAACTTTAAGCAGAGCGTCCAGGACTACGAGCTCGGTTTAATTAAAAACGCGCTCGCCGCATCACAGTTTAATCAAAAGAAAACCGCAGAGGCGTTGGGTGTGACCTACCACCAGCTACGTGGACTCTTAAAAAAATACGATCTGCTGGATAACGATTAGGTTGTTTCAAGCGTAGTCATTGCCCTGCGACTAAAGGTACTATCTTCCGTTATTCGAAGCGTCATGGAGATTCCAGTGCCTATCACCACACGAGAAGTTCAGCTCAAATCCATCCCTGAAGGACTACCTACTGAGGATAACTTTGCCATTGTTGAAACCACCCTTGAAGACCCTGCGGAAGGACAGGTTCTTGTAGAGAACCTTTATATGTCTGTGGACCCATATATGCGAGGTCGTATGCGAGATCCTAGCTGGTCCTTAGGCGGAGGGGCGGTCGGTAAGGTAATAGCAACCGAAAATGGCGCATACTCAGTTGGCGACTACGTACTAAATTCACAAAGCTGGCATGAGCATCTTCTTTCTGATGGAGGCGATCTGGAAAAAGTCGACGCAACAATCGCTCCCCTTTCAACATATCTTGGTGTGATGGGAATGCCAGGCTTAACAGCCTATGGGGGGCTTCTGGTGACCGGGGAATATAAAGATGGTGAAACCGTATTCGTCTCTGCAGCTTCTGGTGCAGTAGGCAGCGTTGTTGGCCAGATCACAAAGATTAAGGGCGGCACCACCATTGGCAGTGCAGGTAGCGAAGAAAAAGTTCGGCAACTAACAGAGGAATTCGGCTACGACCACGCGTTCAACTATAAAACCGCAAAACCACTGGATGAACTTCGCAAGGCAGCGCCTAAAGGCATGGACATATACTTCGAAAATGTTGGTGGTGCTCAGCTGGAAGCAGCGCTCACCCACATAAAGCCATATGGTCGTATACCCTTGTGCGGACTCATCGCACAGTATAACGACGATGCAGGGTCAGTTACCCCGGGACCTAGAAATCTGGGAGAGATGATCTACAAGTTCGTCACAATCAGGGGATTTGTCGTATCTGCTTTTTATAATATGCAGAACCAGTTCAGGCAGGACATGAGTGGCTGGATCAAATCCGGACAAGTGAAGTATCACGAAACCGTTCTGGAAGGTATCGAGAATGCCCCGAGTGCATTCATTGG
>MDTB01203799.1_pt1 | contig 20159 bp, 18 predicted proteins | sample 811161 | NCBI WGS metagenome assembly MDTB01 (sample SAMN05326650, study PRJNA326480) | marine metagenome | isolation source: seawater | place: Mediterranean Sea | collected 2009 | reverse complement strand
CTTTCTTCCCGCCATTAAAAGAATTTTATCGAATTTGGGAAATTCTCGCCAGACATTACTTTTCTCGGCAACAATGTCGAAAGCTGTTAAGGATGTAGCGAAAGATTATCTGAAGGCACCTGTTGAAGTTGCTGTTTCCAGTAGTATAAAAACACCGCGTAAAATTAAAGAACTTTTTATAAATGTTCAATCGGTTCAAAAAGTTGGCTATCTAAAAAAAGTAATTCGTGGAGCTTTTGAGAAAAGAGTAATTATTTTTGTCAGGACAAAGCATGGTGTTGATAAATTGGTTAAGTTACTATCGAAAGAAAACTTACATGTTGAAGTAATACATGGAGCGAAATCTCAAAGTCAACGCCAACGAGCCCTTGCGAATTTTAAGAAGGGTAAAACAAAGGTATTGGTTGCGACGGATGTAGCTTCAAGAGGGTTAGATATTGATGAAATTGAGATTGTAGTCAATTATGATATGCCAGATACGCCTGAAAGCTATGTGCACAGAATTGGAAGAACTGCACGAGCCGGAAAGTCGGGTACCGCTATGGCCTTTATATCGGGCGCAGATAGAAAGAAATTGGCTGCATTAGAAAAGTTTACTGCGAAGAAATATCAGATACTTAACTGGGATGGCTCATCAATTTCAGAATTCGATAGTAAAAAAAATAATTTGTTTGGGTCAGATAAGCGAGTTTCATCGCATAAAAAAGCATTAGACTCAAATCGATCTACCTCAAGAATCAAGAAAATCCGTTTAGACAAATCTAAAAATAATAGAGTAATTAAAAAAATACGAAAGCATTCACGTTCTTTATTAACGTCTAGTTGAAATTGTTTAAATTTTTTTTGTTTGCTTATTTTTTCCCAAAACTTTTATTCATTGAGTCCATTATCATTTCCATTCGTGGCGAACTGCTGCAGTCAGCCACCATCGTCATGTTAGGCTGCACTTTTTGGGGAACCCCATCATAGCGAAAGTTGGGATAAAGTGGGGACAAAGCTAGTGTAAGTGTAGTACCCTCTGGAACAGTTATATTTGCAATTGAATTACTAAATTTTGCCGTTCGACCAGAACTAGAATGTTTAACTATAAAAACTTCGTTCATGAACGAACATCGATTATCAAGTGAGACCGTTACATAAATATCTTCCTTTTTTTTTGAATCGTCATTTAAGAAAGGCCAAAAAAAATATAAGATAGGTACAAAAAAAATAATAAGGCAGATTATAAATATAATTTGTTGACGATGTCCCACAGTAACTCCAAGTTTTTTTGTTAGAAAAATTTTCTCTCTAAGAAACGACTATTTTAGCCGTCTAATTTATTTATTTTTGACCATGCTGGTACAAGATCACTTGCATGACTTGAAGCAAAAAATACTGCCCTAGCAATTGAGCGAGTAAGGCATTGCGCTGCAGCATGTCCTATTTTTAAAGTATCGAAGACAGGATCTGAAAGATTCTTTTTATTTGTTGATATTGCGAAAATTAGGTCACCGTCAAACGGTGTATGGCTAGGAATAACTGCTCTCGCAATGCCGTCGTGAGCTGCAATTGCCATGCGGGTTGCTTGACTTTTATCTATGTTAGCGTTGGTCGCAACGACTGCTATGGTTGTTGCTTGCTTTGAAAATACTTTGATTTTATCCCATCCCACACAGCTGTTAAGGCCTTTTTCCAATGGTTGAAGGTTTCCAAATTCACCTGCCAGCTCATAAGGTGCGGCCAAAAAATTTTTGTTGTCAGGTAAAGTTGTGGACCCAACGGAATTGACTGCAACTAAGGCGCCGACTGTAACCCCACCAGGCAAATCTACCGAAGCTGACCCTAAACCCCCCTTTAAGTTAAGTGTGGTTGCTCCCACTCCAGCTCCATAACTTCCAAGCTTGAACTGTGAAGTTGCATTTTTAAGTGCTTGTTTACCTAACTTTCTGTATGGGTTTTTCTTCCAATTCTTTTCCCCACCGTTATTAAGATCGAATATAATTGCACTTGGGACAATCGGTATTCTCATTTGTCCAGATGGAAAACCTCGACCAAGTTTTGCAAGACTTTCAGAGACACCTGATGCTGCTTCTAGACCAAAAGCGGATCCGCCAGATAAAACTATTGCATCTATTTTTTGTATAATTTTGTCAGGCGTCAAAAGCTCAGTATCTCTTGTTCCAGGTGCGCCGCCCATAATATGAACTCCTGCTGTTAAAGGGCTATCACCAATGATAACAGTTGTTCCAGTTTTAACCTTTTTACTTTCAGAATTTCCAACGTAAATACCTTCGACATCGGTAATTAAGTTCTTCTCCCCTTTTATAAAGTGCTCTTCCATTGAGTGATGCCTTTGAATTATCTAAATAGCCTTTTTAAATTGACTAATATATTTACAAATCTATAGGTCATATGACTGCGGCTCAAAGCTGATAACTAGGCATTTTCGGGCTAGCAATCATTAGTTTTCTTGTATATTCGGTTTTTGGATTTCCCAAAATCTCTTTTGTGTTTCCCTCTTCAACTATTTTTCCTTTATGCATAATTATTACACGTGACGCAATCGAGCTAACTAAGTTAAGGTCATGGCTTACGAACAAATAGCTCAATTTAAATTCACTTGAAAGCTTTTTAAGGAGGTTTATAATTTTCTTTTTAGTAGATAAGTCTAAAGCGGATAGGGCTTCATCTAGCACAATTAGCTTTGGTCTAATTATTAACGCCCGAGCGATTGCAATTCGTTGTCGTTGTCCTCCTGAAAACTGGTGTGGATATTTTTCGAGGTCAGTTGAGCTAAGTCCAACGCTTTTAATTGAGCTGAGAAGTTTATTATGTATCTCTTGTTTTGAAAATTTTTGTGTTGATAAGAAAAGGGGTTCTGAGATAATTTTTTTAACTTTATGCTTTGGGTTGAATGAGTTGTAAGGATCTTGAAAAACGATTTGCATTTTTCGCCTGAATTCTAGGGGAAACGGGTCTGACAATCTTATAGTTGTGCCATTAAAAGTCATTAAACCGTCCTCGACATTTATAAGTCCAAGAATACTTTTCACTAGTGTTGATTTTCCGCATCCAGATTCTCCAATAAGAGCTAAACATTCTCCCTCAAAAATTTTAAAACTAACTTTTAACAATATAAGGTCTTTGGAGGGCTTTTTTAAATATCGGTAGGAAGTTTCATAGGAGGTATAAAGATCACGAACATCGACAATTACTATCTCTTTTTTATAAGTTATGAATTCCTCTGAAGTTTTCGAGTTCTCTAAGAGCATTCTGATGTACGTGGTGTTTTGCTCAGTAAAAAGTCTTTGCGTAGGTCCTTTTTCTATTATTCGACCTGATTTAATAATTAATATGGTATTTGTTACATTGGCAATTATTCTTACATCATGAGAAATAAGAATAATTGACAGATTTTCGTCTGATACTAAGTCTTTAAGTAACGATAATATTTCCAGCTGGGTAGTTACATCAAGAGCAGTTGTAGGCTCATCAGCGATAAGAAGTTTTGGGTTAACAGCAATTGCAATAGCTATCATCACTCTCTGTCGTTGGCCTCCGGACAGCTCGTGTGGATATCGCGTTGCAGCTGTAAGTTTTTTTGGTAATCCAACTCGTTCTAATTTCTCTAAGGCAAGTTTCCGTGCTTCTGAGTAACTCATTTTTAGATGTATTTGAGCTACTTCGGCTACTTGATCTTGTATTGATTTAAGAGGATTTAAAGCAGTCATAGGTTCTTGAAAAATCATAGATATCTTTTTCCCTCTAATACCTGTCATTTTTTTTTCTGATAGCTCAAGAATATTTATACCCTGAAGAAATATCTTTCCCGATATCTTAAAAGAGCTTGGATGAATTCTAGAAATTGAGTTTGCGGTCAAGGTTTTTCCAGACCCACTTTCTCCCATTATACCTAAGATTTCATTCTCTCTCAGATCAAAAGTTAGATCGTTTAAAAGTTTTTTGTTATTTATTACAAGACTTAAGTTTTTTACAGAAAGTAAACTCATTTTATAAACTCTTATTTTTGGGATTTGCAAATTCTTGAATACCGTCTCCAAACAAGTTAATGCCGAAAACTGAGATTATTATGGCCAACCCAGGTGCAATTGCTACGCCTGGGGCAAAAGAAATCATAGTTTGACTCTCTGCCAACATTCTTCCCCAACTTGCTAGGGGAGGTTGAACTCCCAATCCAAGAAAGCTCAAGCCCGCCTCAGCAATAATTCCTAGTGACAATTGAATTGAGCATTGAACGATAATTAGTGACATAATGTTTGGTAATATATGCTCAAAGCTAATTTTAAAGTTTGTTTTCCCAGCTGCTCTCGCAGCTAGAACATAGTCAAGCGTAAAAATCGGTAGAGCAGAGGCTCTTGTTATTCTCGCAAAGACGGGAATGTTGAATATGCCAATTGCGATTATAGCGTTTACAGCAGAGGGCCCAAATACGGCTGTCACAAGTATTGCTGTAACCAGTGCTGGAAAAGCGAATATTAGATCACCTCCTCGCATCACCAAATCCTGAGTTAGCTTGCTTGATGAGCTTGCTGCTAACAAACCGAAGGGTACACCAATTAAAACTCCAATTAAAACAGCTGTCGTTGCAACCCAGATTGATGTACGTCCACCAATCATCAGCATCGAGAGAATATCTCTTCCAAAATGGTCTGTACCTAGAACATATTTACCATGCCCTATAGGTACAAATTTTTCAGAGATATTTAAAACTGAGATATCGTGAGGTGTCCAAAAAAAGGAAACAAGAGAAATAGTAATGATACATAGGAAAATGCTGCTTCCTACAATTAAACCTATTGATATCTTATCAAAGTTATTCAAAGAGCCCGTCCATTATTTCTAAGTCGCGGGTCGATGACGCCATAAACTACGTCAACAATAAAATTAATCAGAACTACTGTTGTAATAAGAATCATAACTAGGCTTTCAACGACAATTAAGTCTCGCTGAAGTATGCCTTGAAAAATCAATCTGCCTAAACCTGGAAGGAAGAATACATTTTCTATTATAATTGCGCCCGATAAAAGAAATGAGAACTGAAGCCCAAGTATTGTTATAACTGGAATAAGTGCGTTTTTGAGAGCATGTTTCAAAATTATCTGATTTAAAGTTAGACCCTTTGCTCGAGCAGTTTTAACGTAATCTTGATGAAGAGTATCAATTAATGAAGATCTTAAAACTCTACTCAAGATTGCGGCTTGCGGAACTGCGAGAGCAATAGCCGGAAGCGTTAGTGCTTTAAATGCTGGTAGCATTCCGTTTTCCCATCCAGGAAAACCGCCTGCGGAAAACCATTGCAAGTTAATCGAGAAGATTACTACTAAAATCATTGCAAACCAAAAATTCGGAATTGAAATCCCAAGTTGTGAGATACCCATAAATAAGTAGTCCGGAGTACGTCTACTATATTTAGCGGAAAATACTCCAATAGGAAAAGATAATACGAGCGTGATTAAAATTGCGTATCCTGCCAGAGGAGCCGACACATTTATTCTCTCTAAAATTAAGTCGGATACAGGTACTCTGTAAGTGTATGAAATTCCAAAATTACCCCTGCACATACCAAGTATCCATTCAAAATACCTAAGGATAAGATTTTCGTTTAGATTTAATTCCTTTTTTAAAGCGTTTATTGTATCTGAACTCGCATTAAGTCCAAGCATAAATGACGCTGCATCACCAGGAATCGCTTCTATCACCAAAAAAACTATTATGCTCGCAAGAACTGTAGTAGATACTAGTACTTTAATGCGTCCAAGAATGAATACTAACATGACAACCTTTATGTTACCTTATTAATTATACTATATTCAATCCATTACTAAGGTTTTTAGTCAATCCATCTTGCGTTTGTTAAATCATTTGCTTGTGTTGGAGAATTTTCCCAAAGCCCAATAAGTTTGGAACTGGTTACTCCAGTTTTAGCTAATTGGAACAGGTAGCCATTGACGTAATCCTCACTTATTTTTCTCTGAGCTTTTTGCAAAAATATTTTTTGCTTTATTGGATCTGATTCTTTAGTAAAGTCCCGCATGATTTTTTTGAATTCATCGCTGTCATATTGAAAGTAGTAATCATCGCGACCATAAATATCGATGTCCAAAGGTTCTGTATGACTGACAATCGTAAGATTAAAATCTTTATTTTTAAACACCTGTCTTAGCCATTGAGACCACTCCACATTTAATATAGTAGTTTTTATCCCAACAGCTTTAAGCTGAGATGCCACTATTTCGCCTGAGCGCCTAGCATAGGAGGTCGGAGGAAGCTTGAGTGTGACATTAATACTGGTATCAAATCCTTCTTCTAGAATTATTTTTTTACTCAATTCGGGATCGTATAGTGAGTTGCTTCTTAAATCAACATAGGCTGGATGATGAGGAGCAAAGTGAGTTGCAATTGGCGTCCCATAGCCGAACATTGCTCCATCGATGATTTCTTCTCGGTTTATAGCGTGCGCAATAGCTTTACGAATTCGACGGTTGTTGAATGGAGGATTCCTATTATTTATTGCAAGGATAGTTTCTCCCTCTGTTGAACCCACAATAACTTTAAATTTTGGGTTTTTTAAAAATTGATTCAAACTTTCAGGCGCTGGAAAAACAGGGAATGCGTCGATATCTCCAGCTAACATAGCGGAATAAGCCGCAGTAGGTTCTGAAATAAATTTGAAGATAACCTTTTTTAAAAATACAGGCTTTCCCCAATAGGAATCATTTTTTAATAGCTCGATCCTGTCACCCTTTACCCAATTATGAAATTTAAAAGGTCCTGTACCGATAGGCGCAGTTTCAGCATTTTTGATACTTTCTTTTGCAACGATTACTGAGTCTCCCCAAGCCAAGTTTGTTAAAAATAATGCATTTGGAGATTTCAGAGTTATTTTTATTATGTATTTATCTAATATTTCTATTTCACTAATTGACTGAAAAAATATTTTTTGGGCATTGGTGCTTTCTGAACCTCTTGCCCTGTCAAGCGAAAATTGCACGTCACTGGCATTCATCTCTGTTCCATCATGAAAGGCAACATTTTCATGGAGATAAAAAATATAAATTCTTCCATCTTCAGAAATTTCCCAAGACTTAGCCAAGGCCGGAATAATAGATCCGTCTGGTTTATATCTGGTAAGACCCTCGAAAACATTAGCATAAACAATTTCATCTATTGCAGCTGCGGCTCCACTAGTTGGGTTTAGGTTAGGCGGCTCCAATTGCATTCCAATTGTAACTCTAGTCTGCTTTGCTCCAGAACTAGTTGCGCCGATACAAACAGCAATAATTAATACATAAAGAGTTTTAAAAACTTGTTTCATAGTATTTCCGGTTGACAATAGTTATGTTTGTTTTTTTGCACACTTATTCTTCGTGAAAGAAATGGTTTAGTTTTGTCGGTAGCTTAGCAACATTGTACGGTTAGATTCAAATATTATTTATTAGTTTATTGTTTTTTAGATCTTTTTTATATTGTTAACTTGTAGTCAAGCATAATTTGTTTTAGAAACAACATATCGTCAAGAGTTTTTGTGGCATTGGTTGATCTCTTTTGAAAATACCGACATCAAATTGCTTGTGCTATTAAAGTTTTATATTTTAGGCAATTTTATTTTAGTCGTAATTATGGGCACTTTTTATGAAAAAAGATGTGGCAAGAGATATTTCGTATTCTAGTTCTGCTCAGTCATTTGCTGGAAGAGCATTAATACGTTCTTTAGAAAATATGACTGGTAGGATAGGACTTATAAAGCGCGCAGCTGATTATGAACTCGAAGTGGAATCTGGCAAAAATTTTTGGGAAGTAATAGTTGATAGATACCATGTAAAATTAGATTTTGTTACTGGACAATTAGATAATTTGCCAAATAGTGGACCACTAGTAGTCGTGTCTAATCATCCTTATGGTATTCTCGATGGTTTAATTTTAGGCTATATTTTGTCACAAACTCGTGGTGATTTTAGGATCTTAGCTCATAGGATATTCAGAAAAGCTAGAGATCTAGATAAAGTAATTTTGCCAATTAGCTTTGACGAGTCAAGAGAGGCAGCGGAACAAAATATTACTACTCGACGCAAAGCTCTTAATTATCTAAGAGAAGGTGGTTGCATTGGCATTTTTCCTGGTGGTACTGTTTCCACTGCTGTCAAACCTTTTGGTAGGGCTATGGATCCAAATTGGAGACGCTTTACTGCGAAATTGATTTCGAAGTCTGGTGCGAGTGTGCTTCCAATACATTTTGAGGGAACGAATAGTAGGCTATTTCAGATTGCTAGCCATTTACATATTAACTTGAGAATGGGTCTTTTGATTAATGAATTTCGACGAAAAGTTGATAATGAGGTGAAATTGTCTATAGGCAACATTTTACCTTCCGACGAATTAAGTGCAAGAAAAAACGATGCAAATGCAATGATGAACTATCTGCGAAATGAAACCTATAAGTTATCGACAGAATCGGAGAGAATATTTGATGTTGGTTTTGATTTTGACAGCTGAAGTAGTTAAGTTAGATAATGGTTTAGGCGTTACGGGCATTTTGGGGCAAAGGTTAAAATGAAAAATGTAGCAATTTTGGGTGCTAGTGGATATACTGGAGCCGAACTAGTTAGATTACTGGCCAATCACGATTTGTTTAAGGTTAAGTCTATAACAGCGGTTAAAAAAGCTGGTGAAGAGTATCGTAATGTGTTTCCTCATTTAAGGCATTTAGACTTGCCGGCTTTAGTAAATCTTAGTGAAATTGATTTTACCGAAATTGACTTAGTTTTTTGTTGTCTCCCTCATGCAACTAGTCAGACAATTATTAATGATATTCCTGCGTCCATCAGAGTAATTGATTTGTCTGCGGATTTTAGATTGCGCAATGTTAATGAGTATGAAAAATGGTATGGCAACAAACACATGGCTATCGAGCTGCAGCAGCAGGCAGTGTACGGTTTAACCGAGTTTTATCGTGACAAAATAAAAGCTGCGCGTTTGGTTGCTGGAACAGGCTGCAATGCCGCTGCCGGCATGTATCCAATTTTGCCATTGTTGAAAAAAAATATAATTGATGAAAATAATATTATTATTGATTTAGCAACTGGAGTGTCCGGAGCTGGTCGCTTTCCAAAAGTGTCTACAATGCATAGTGAGGTTTCTGAAGGATTTTCTTCTTATAGCGTAGCAACCCATAGGCATTTAGCAGAATTCGATCAAGAATTCTCACTTGTTGCTGGAAAGGTTGTAAAAGTGTCATTTACCCCGCATTTATTACCACAAAATCGTGGAATACTTGCAACAATATACGTCAAAGGGTTCCCAAAAAAAGTGTACGAATGCTTAAAAGATTTTTATGATAGAGAATATTTTGTGCAGATATTACCGTTTGGTGAGGCACCTTCTACTCATCATGTAAGAGGTTCAAACTTTTGTCACATTGGAGTTTTAAAGAATAGAAACGCTGAAGAAACTATTCTGATTTCTACAATTGATAATCTGATAAAAGGTGCATCAGGCCAGGCTCTTCAAAATGCAAATGTAATGTTTGGTCTTGACGAGACTTTGGGCTTAAGCTCAGCACCACTTTTCCCTTAATTGTTATTATGATTTCAAAAAAAAGGCAACGAACTCGATTACTTTTGATAGGGCTAGCGTTATTGCTTGTGTCAAGTATTTTAATAGGGTTTGGTTTTAGAGACGGCATTGATTTCTTTCAAACGCCGAGTCAGGTGGTCAGTAACCCTTTTGAGATTGGAAAAACATTTAGAGTTGGTGGGTTAGTCAAAGAGGGTAGCTTAAAAAGGAGAGAAGGAAAGACGATAGAGTTTGCTATCACTGATACAAAGAATTCAGTTATAGTTAACTATTCTGGAATTCTGCCAGATTTATTTGAAGAGGGTCAGGGTGTGATTGTCCTTGGCAGCTTGAGCAGTAAAACAAAGTTCGTTGCTACAGAGATTTATGCAAAGCATGATGAGTCTTATATGCCTCGGGAAGTAATTGAATCATTAAAGGAGCAAGGTGTCTTTGTAGATCCAAAAAACTAACTTTTAGAACTATTGTGTTACTTTTTTCTTCTTAAATGTTGAATTTGTCGAAAATAAAAGTAGTTGATAGTTTATCCTGGAGCTATAGATAAGTTCCATAACTATTGAGTAGAAATTTTGGTTATAAAGGTCCTATTATGATTGTTGAACTCGGCCATTTCTCCCTAATTCTAGCTATGATGGTTTCTCTCATACAGGTAGTGGTGCCGCTTTGGGGAGCCGGAAAGGGTTGGAATAACTGGATGAAAGTAAGTGAGGTAACAGCACTTGGGCAATTCTTTTTAGTTGTGTTCTCTTTTTACGTTTTAATTAAATCTTTTGTTTCCTCTGATTTTTCTGTCGCTATTGTTGCTGCAAATTCGCATACTTTAAAACCGCTTTTGTATAAAATTACTGGCGTATGGGGGAACCATGAAGGCTCTATGTTATTATGGATCTTAATTCTTACACTTTATGGTGCTTTAGTCGTGTGGTTTGGGCAAAAGCTGCCCCTAGCCTTAAAGGCAAGGGTTCTTTCAGTGCAAGCACTAATATCATTTTTATTTTTTGGGTTTTTGTTATTCACTTCAAATCCGTTTGAAAGACTGTTAAACCCGCCACTTAATGGAAATGGCTTAAATCCCATATTACAGGATCCGGGTTTAGCTTTTCATCCACCCTTTTTGTATCTAGGTTATGTTGGTTTGTCGTTAACCTTTAGTTTTGCGATAGCTGCCTTAATCTCCGGACAAATTGATTCTGCTTGGGCGAGATGGGTTCGTCCTTGGGCACTTTCTGCATGGATTTTTCTCACATTGGGAATAGCGCTAGGAAGCTGGTGGGCCTATTATGAATTAGGTTGGGGAGGCTGGTGGTTTTGGGATCCAGTTGAAAATGCTTCGTTCATGCCCTGGCTCGCATGCTCAGCTCTTCTGCATTCGGCTTTAGTTGTAGAAAAGCGAAATACCTTGAAAGGTTGGACTATTTTTTTAGCGATTGTTGCTTTCTCATTTTCATTGATAGGTACCTTTATTGTTCGGTCCGGAATACTTACCTCAGTACATTCTTTTGCAAGCGACCCTTCGAGAGGTTTGTATATCTTGGTAATCATTGTAGCCATTATAGGGGGCTCTTTCTTACTGTTTTGCTTAAGAGCTGACAAGTTTAAGTCGTCTTCTTTTTTTTCGACTTTCAGTAGAGAAAGTAGCTTAGTAGTCAATAATTTATTATTTTCGTGTTCAGCAGCCGTAGTTTTTGTAGGCACAATTTGGCCTTTAATAATTGAAACTTTTTCAGAGTCAAAGATCTCTGTTGGGGAACCTTTTTTTGATATTGCATTTACTCCGTTTATGGTTTTGTTAGCTCTAATTCTTCCGGTGGGTGCTTCGCTTGGATGGAAGCGAGGAAATTTAAAGCAAAATAAAAATTTTTTTATTGCACTTTTGATTTTGACCGTTTCTCTCGGACTATTGATTTGGAGCCTACAAACTGGGAGCAGGATTCTCGGACCCATTGGGCTTGGCCTTGCTTTCTGGGTTGTTTCAGGAAGTTTGCTTGATGTATTTACAAAAATTCGATTTTTTAAATTTGACGTAAAATATTCGCTTCGCCGATTCAAAAATTTACCTAGAGCGGATTTTGGTAAAGCTATTTCTCATATCGGATTTGGGTTTTTAATTTTTGGTATTAGTTCAGTGACTGCCTGGGAGAAAGAAGATATTAGAGTTTTGACTCTGAAAGAGTCATATTCGATTGCGAATTATACCTTGACATTAGAAGAGGTAAGCTCCGAATTTTCAAAAAACTATTATTCGACGACTGCCTTCGTTAAAGTTAACGAGGATGGTAACTTTTTTGGATACCTTTTGCCTGAAAAAAGATTTTACCCTGTTCAAGAGTTAACTACTACCGAAGCAGCTATTAGTAGTAATTTATTTCGCGACTTATATGTTGTGCTTGGCGATCAGCAAACTGATAATAGTTGGGTAATGAGAACTTATTTGAAACCTTTTGTAATTTGGATTTGGCTGGGAGCAGTCGTAATATGTATTGGAGGATTGTTGAGCTTGACCGATAGGCGTATTAGAATAGAGGATCCTGCTAAAAAGAGTCTCAACAGAGTAATTTAATGAAACTTTTTATATTGCTTTTTTCATTTTTTTCATTTTTCCAATTTGGTTGGGCAGTTGATCCTTCCGAAAAACTTGATAATTCAGTGTTAGAACAGCGAGCAAGAGGAATTTATAAAGAACTCAGATGTATGGTCTGCCGAAATGAAAACATTGACTCCTCAGATGCTGAATTAGCAAAAGATTTAAGGCAAGTGGTTCGAGAAAGACTACTTTTAGGAAGTTCCAACAAGGATATAATTAGCTATATTGAAGAGCGATATGGTGAGTATGTCTTGTTTAAACCTAAATTTGCAGGTGCCAATATTTTTTTATGGATATTAGCGCCTTTAACTTTCGTAATTGGCCTCTTTTTTTCGATTAAATTTATTGCTAAAGGCTCAAGGCATAGGAACGAATTTAAAAATTAAGTATTTAGTAACGAGGAGAAGACAAAATTGAGGAGAAAAATATTAATAAATGCGTCGATGAGATTAATATGGTAACTTTTAGTATCAACAGTTTACAAATCTAGTTTTTGAAAATAGTTGTAAGAAATGAAGTCATACAAATCAAACGAAATGGTACCATTGTCGGCATGTTCAGCTGGTATACTTAAAATAGTTTCAGAGTATCAGCCTTTTGATTCTAAAAATTTTAAAAGCACTTCAAAGAGTTTCAAAACCTTTATAAATAACGTTGCCTCATGCAGCCCATATATAAATTCGTTGCTTATCGCTGAAGAAATATGGCTATCCGAAAACCTAAATAAAGACCCATTTTTAGTGCTTTCAGATATTATGCGGGTTCCGGAGTGTCAAAATAAAGAAGAGCTTTCCATTTATTTGCGTCAAGCTAAAAGAAGGGCTATGCTAACCATAGGGCTGGCAGACTTAGGGGGGTTATGTTCTCTTAAAGAGGTAACAAAAATGTTATCTTCTTTTGCCGATTTCGTTTTGTCAGTTTCTCTCGACTACCTAACCTTCTGGGAAACAATGCGCAATGGCACCGTTTTAGAATATAAAAAAACTAAAGCATCTTTAGAGAACGCTCAGGGATCAGCTGAGCAGTTAGGCGTATTTATTATTGGGCTTGGTAAGTTAGGTGCATGTGAGCTGAATTACTCATCTGATATCGATATTATTATATTGTTTGATGAAGCTTTATATTTTCCTGACTTTTACTCAGATGTTAGAACTCACTTTATTGTAATAGCTAGACAACTAGTAAAATTATTAAGTGGGTCTAATGAAAATGGTTTTGTTTTTAGAGTAGATTTGAGATTGAGGCCGGACCCCTCATCGACTCCCGTGTGCATAGGCCTAAACTCTGCTGAAAGGTATTATGAAAGTTTTGGAAGAACTTGGGAACGTGCGGCTTTTATTAAGGCACGCATCGTTTGTGGTGATTTAAATACTGGAAGGAAGTTCCTGACTGAGTTAGTTCCATTTGTTTGGCGCAAACATTTAGATTTTAATTCTATAAACGATATAAATCAGATCCGCGAAAAAATACGTGACCACCATAGGCTAAGTGGACCTATTTCTGTACAAGGTCATAATTTGAAACTCGGAAGAGGAGGCATTAGAGATATTGAATTTTTTGTTCAAACACAACAGCTTATTTGTGGTGGCAAAGACTTGACATTAAGAAAATCTGGTACATTAGATGCTTTAGACTCTATCCGTGACTCTGGATGGATTTCTAATGAAAATAGTAGCCAACTGAAACAAAACTATGAGTACTTAAGGCAGATAGAGCATAAACTTCAATTATTGCATAATCAACAAACACACAGCATCCCAATAGATAATGTAAAAATAATTGCAATTAGTGCCTTAAACGGCCTTAGTGACGTAAGTGCTTTGTTAGAAAAGCTTCTTTCAGTTTTAGTCTCTGTTGAAACCTTAGTTGAAAAGTTATGCTTTCGTGGCGAAACGCTTGCAAATGACATAAGTTTTGTTAAGACTTATTTAGATCAGGATCCGAAAGCTTACGAGTTCGTTTGCAAATGGCCTTCATATCCGGCGTTGAGATCTGAGAGGGCGCAGCACCTATTTGGTTTACTAAAACCAGTGATTTCTGAACAAATTTACAGTACAAAAAATCCAATCGAAACCCTCTACCAATTTGATAGTTTTTTAAAAAATCTCCCTAGTGGAGTTCAGTTGTTTTCTTTGTTTGAGGCTAGGCCAAATATTTTATCCTTGCTTATTGACGTTTGTGGGGCCGCACCAGCTTTTGCTGAATATTTAGGAAAAAATGTTAAGGTTTTTGACTCGGTACTGACCAAAGATTTCTATTCTGACTTACCTGACTCAGTTTCTTTAGTTGAGGAGCTCAGTATTAGATTAAATGGAGCAATCGATTATGAGGATAAATTGGATATCTGTAGAATTTGGGCGAAAGAAAAACAGTTTCAAACAGGTATTCATATGCTTCGTGGGTTATCATCAATTACTCAAGTAGCAGTATCTTATTCGAATATAGCTGAAACTTGTATTAAATGTATATATCCGGTAGTATGTAAAAACTTCGCTGAACGATATGGCCCATTAAGAGGCGAAGGTATAGCTATCATCGCAATGGGAAAGCTTGGCTCCAGGGAGATGACGTTCACCTCAGATCTTGATTTAATAATAATTTATGATCCTGGAGACGGTCAGCTTTATCAAAAACACCAATTATCAGATTCTGCGTTTTACGCACGTCTAACGCAGGCTTTTATATCGTCTCTTACTGTCGCAACGGCTAATGGAACATTGTATAAGGTTGATATGCGGTTAAGACCATCGGGACGACATGGCCCTATCGCTAGTTCACTACAAGCTTTTGTACACTACCAGAAGCATGAGGCTTGGCTCTGGGAACGTTTAGCACTATCTAGGTCAAGAGTTTTACTTGGAAAAAAATCATTGATGGATAAATTAAATACTGTAAAAAGTACCTCCGTAACATTCATTCCAAGCTGGATAAATATCTCAGCTGACATAAAATCGATGCGAGAAAAATTGCAAATAGATGAAACATCATTAAGGAATATATTAGAAGTAAAAAAAGGCGTGGGTAGATTATTAGATCTTGAGCTTCTTATTCAAATGGGGGCGGTAATTACTAGGTCTATTGATCACGGATCCCCTTTAGACCTAATAAAACAGCTCAATAAAAAAAGTTTTTTCTCTCTCAGTGAGGCCAAACTATGTAGCGAGGCTTATATACTTTATGCCGGAATTCAGCAGGTTTCGCGATTAATTAGTTCACAAAATTTATCTGTTATTAGCCACTCTGTAAGGTATCAAACAATTTTCGAGAATTATTTCGGACTGAGTGACGTCGAAACTCTTATAAAAAAGGTAGAAGCTTATGCAGCTAAAGTCAATAAGCTTTTTATAAAAAAATTAATATAATGAATAGGTTAGAAATTGTTTTTCATCCAGTATATGAATTTGCAACTCAACGAAGCCTTAAATTCCCAGTTTCAAAATATAAGTTTTTGCGGAAGAAGCTAGAAGCAGATGGATTATTTGATTTGAGGAGTACGTATCGACCTGAAGGAATTTCTATAGAAGAAGCAAGCAGAGCTCATGAGAAACAGTACTTGGAGCGAGTTTTTTCTCTAAACTTATCGAAAAAAGAGAGGAAAATTATTGGTTTAGAACCTATCGAGTTTTTTGCGAATCGCGCTTTATACTCATCAGCAGGCACTCTTCTAGCGGCACGCTTGGCTATCAAAAAAGGTGCCGCAATAAACATGGCTGGCGGCTCTCATCACGCTTCATATTTTCATGGTGCTGGATATTGCATCTTCAATGATGTAGCGATTACCTTAAATATTTTGTTGAGTGAGGATGTAATTTCATCTGCTTTGGTAATTGATTTAGACGTACACCAAGGTGACGGCACAGCGCAGATTTTTAGAGAGGATGACCGAGTTTTTACAGCTTCAATACATTGTAAAGATAATTATCCTTTAGAAAAGTCTATATCGGATTTAGATATAGGATTGAATAGAGGCGCCGATGATAGAGCATATTTTCACGCCCTGGGAAAGTTGCTTGAAATGATTGAAAATAAAAGGTTTGATTTAATAATTTATAACGCTGGTGTTGATATTCACCACGATGATAAACTCGGTTTATTATCAGTGTCCTCAATGGGTATTCGAATACGCGAAAAAATTGTTATTGATTTTGCTCGTAGAAAAAACATACCCTTGGCAGTAGTTCTTGGAGGTGGATATAATACAGATACAAAACATTTAGCAGTTCTTCATTCCTATGTTTTTTCAGCACTTTTAGACTTTTGATTTAATTTAATAATACGTATTAATATTAAGCTTTGATAAAATAAAACCTATATAAAAAAATTGTATAAATGATGAATAAAAAATATTCTCAAAACGATCATCGTGGTCTAATTTATGAATCGTTCAGAATTGAAAATATATCTGTTGAGGACTGCAGATCAATATTTTTGGATTGGCTTCTTGGCTTGGCCGATGAATTTGAAGCTGATAAAGAAATAGAAAAACTTTATCTCAAATATGGGCTTAAAAATAAAACTCACCCGATGACAAAGATTTTGTCGGAAGGACTAAATATTACTCGTGAACGGCCTACCCGACGAGTCAAAAAAAAGGGCGCAATTTAGAGGACTTGATCTTCCATTTCATGAAGAATTCGAGCCCAACTTTTTGTTCCTTTGACAAAGGACTTCATATTGTATTTCTCGTTAGGAGAATGTATCAGATCGTCATCTAATGCAAATCCAATTAAGAGAGCTTCTAAGTTTAATATATCTTTAAATAGACTGACAACGGGTATCGAGCCCCCGCAGCCAGCGTAAACGGGGGCTATTCCCCATTCATCTTTCAGAGCTTTGGATGCCAAAGAAATTGCTTTTGATTTTAAAGAAACGGTTATCGCCCTAGAGCCTTCTGTTGCGAAAAATTCTACCTTACAATCAGCAGGAACTATATCCTGAACAAATTTTCGAAATTCTGTGCGTACCTCGTTAGGATTTTGTTCACCGACCAATCGAAATGAGAATTTTGCATGAGCTTTTGCCGGTATAACTGTTTTAAATCCTATTCCAGTATAGCCACCCCAAATTCCGTTAAGTTCACACGTGGGCCTAGCCCAAAGCTTTTCTAAAACAGTATATTCACTCTCACCAGCGGCTATTGTTAATCCAATTTTTTGTAAAAATTCAGTCTCTGAAAAGTCTAGGCTTTCCCATTGTAGTCTCAGATTTTTAGGTACTGCTTCTACGCCGCTATAAAATTTAGGTATTTGAACTTTGCCCTGTGTGTCATGCATTTTAGAAATAACATCACCGACAACTGAAATTGGATTTGTTGTAGGACCACCGTACATGCCGGAGTGTAAGTCTTTATTTGGTCCAGTCACGCAAATCTCTTCTCCCATCATACCCCTAAGCATTGTTGAAATTGCAGGCGTGTCTTTATTCCACATTCCAGTATCACAAATAAGAGCATAATCAGCCTGCAGTTTGGCATAATTGTTCTTCAGAAACGGAACCAGGGAGGGAGAGCCACATTCCTCTTCGCCCTCAAGTAAAATGGTTATTTTGCATGGCAGCTCGCTATTTGAGGCTATTATCGCTCTACATGCTTCAATAAATGTCATTAGTTGACCTTTATCATCTGATGCACCGCGTGCGCAGATCGTCGTTCCATTCTGCTCTGTATGTCTAAGTTCTGGCTTAAAAGGATCACCAACCCACAAATTTAACGGATCTACCGGTTGTACGTCATAATGTCCATAAAACAGCAAATGTGGTTTTTTTGATCCAAATGTTGCAAGCACTATTGGGTGACCATTAGTAACATTTATGGAAGACTCAAAACCAATTTCAGTTAATTCTTTGTTTATCCAGGATGCAGCATCCATACAGTTTTTTTTGTAATTTTTATCTGTTGAAATAGATGGAATAGACAGAAGCTTTATCAAATTTTCAACTGCGTTAGTACTATTATTGTTTATAAAATCTAAAGTTTTATTAAGATTCATTATAAGGCCTTTTTTATATAAGCTTAAGTTGATATTAAGCTTGATCACGTTTAAAAATAAATTCCTGATCACTACTTGTGCTTGCGTCAAATTTGTAACCAGCGTAGTCAAAACTTTTAATTTCTTCAACCTTAACAATTTTATTTCTAACTATGTATCGAGCCATGCTACCTCAAGCTTTTTTTGCTAAAAAACTGATAACTTTAAAATCTCCATTTTTATTTTCTAAAAATTTTGGTGTAATCACTTTAGACATTAAAGCCGTGGTGTTTACCGACTTAAAATATTCCTCTGATGCTAAATTAACTATGACCTTATTTTCGTGCTTTTTAATTTCTGCTTCTAGTACTTTTGACAATTTGGTTCCCCAGTATGCATACAGATTTTTTCCATGTTGCGTTTTTATTTGACTGCCCATTTCAAGCCGATACGCTTGTATATTATCTAATGGTCTGAGTAATCCGTAAAGGCCAGATATAATTCTCACATTATTTTGTAGAAAATTTATTGTGTTGGTTGGTAATGATGAGGCATCAAGTCCAACATATGTGTCTCCAGCAAAAGTGAAAGCCGCAGGAGTGACATCATTTTCAAGAGGTTTAGCTAAAAACCTTTTATATCGATCATAGTTTAAGATAGCCAGATTTTCGCTAATATTCATAAGGCTGGAAATATCTGCAACTGATAAAGCTTTCATGAATGTGGCTAGCTCCATTGTTTCTTCTTCAAACCGTGGTTTAGTGGGTTTGAACTCAAACGCTGGGGGCGAGAATTTTAACTTTTTTGCAGGCGACAACAAAATTAACATATATAAAACCTCCTATTTCTAATCTTTTTTTATCCAACCACCGCCCAGAACTCTATCGCTTGTGGCACCATAAAAAACGCAGGCCTGTCCTGGTGATATCCCTTGGTCATTTTCGAAAAGCTCTATGATAGCATCCTCGTTCGACAGTGGCTTAACAATGGCTGATTTTAAGACTTGATTAGATCTTATTTTAACTCGCACATCAAAATGATTGCTTGTTTCAGAGTAAAACAAGCCTGAACCCAGCCAATTCACTTCTCCTATTTTAAATATTCTTTTTGCCAAGTATTCTTTTGGACCAACAATTACTTTGCGTTTGTCAGCATCCAGCTTGATCACGTACAAAGGGTCTCCTCCTCCAATCCCAAGTCCTCTTCTTTGTCCTATTGTAAAATTTATTACCCCAAGATGATTCCCAAGAGTTGTTCCATTGATATGTTCGATTTTACCGGGCTTTACCGTGTCCGGGCGAATTTTTTCTATTATCTTTGCGTAAGATCCGTCAGGCACAAAACAAATATCTTGACTATCAGGTTTACTAGCAACTCGAAGATTATACTTGTCAGCTAATAAACGCGTTGCTGACTTTGAGGGTTGATTGCCAAGCGGAAATCTTAAAAAATCTAACTGTTCTTTGCTTGTTGCGAATAAAAAATAACTTTGATCTTTTTTCTTATCTTCTGCGGTGTATAATTCAGGGCCGTTCTCACCATTTAGTCTTCTGACATAATGTCCTGTGGCCAAACAGTCTGCATCTAAATCTTTAGCGGTATTGAGTAAATCAACAAATTTAACAGTTTGGTTGCATCGAATGCACGGTACTGGTGTTGACCCCGACAGGTAACTATCCGCAAATTCATCTATTACATTTCTTTTGAACTTACTCTCATAGTCAAGGACATAATGTGGAAAGTTTAACTGTTCCGCAATTCTACGGGCATCTTTTATGTCTATTCCTGCGCAACACGCTCCTTTCTTTTTAATTGCTTCCCCATGATCGTAAAGCTGAAGAGTGATACCAACAACGTCGTAACCTTCATGATAAAGTTGTGCAGCTACTACTGAACTATCAACTCCTCCTGACATAGCTACAACCACTCTAGTTGCGGCAGGTTTTTTCGCAAAACCGAGGCTATTTACTTTGCAATCCGATAGTTCTTGTTTATTTTTTTTATAAGCCATAATTTATCCCCAAAAATTAAAT
>MDTB01147531.1_pt1 | contig 20161 bp, 12 predicted proteins | sample 811161 | NCBI WGS metagenome assembly MDTB01 (sample SAMN05326650, study PRJNA326480) | marine metagenome | isolation source: seawater | place: Mediterranean Sea | collected 2009 | reverse complement strand
TATGAAATAGCCTTAAATATATAGGCTAGTAATTTCCAAGGGCGGGACATTCAACAACTGAGTGCCCGCCCTTGTTATTTTAAGGGAGTTATAATAAGTAGAAAATGAAAGTTTGATTATCATTGTAGGAAAAATTTGATAATAGATAACTAAAAAGTATGTTGAGGCTTAGAATATTTAAGTGGGATTTCTTTGCTAAAATGAAGTATAGTGTTCTAACAAAACTTAGAAACTAATTCTGAACGTTACATATTATACTTTTTAAGCTTAAGCCTTTCTTCTTTTCTTGCTTCTCTTCCAATAGGATCTGGATGTGGGATTGATTTTAAGAGTGTTTTTGTGTAGTCATGCTGAGGCTTGTTAAATACAGTTTTTGTATCTCCCATTTCTACAACCTCACCTAAATACATTACAGAAATATCTGTAGAAATATGCTTTACAACTGATAGGTCATGAGCAATAAATATTATAGTAAGATTCATTTCTTCTTGAAGATCCATCATTAAATTTATTACTTGAGCTTGGATTGAGACATCTAGTGCAGAGACTGGTTCATCTGCTATTATAATCCTTGGCTTTGTTGAAAGAGATCTTGCGATTGCAATTCTTTGTCTTTGCCCACCACTAAATTCATGTGGGTACCTGTTTCCCTGTTCTTTGCTTAGTCCAACCTTATGTAAAAGCCAGTCTACTCGATCGTTTTTTTCTATAGTTGTTAAGTCAGTGTTTATATCTAGAGGCTCTCTAATTATATCTGACACAAGCATCCTTGGGTTTAGAGATGAGTATGGATCTTGAAATATCATTTGAACATCTGATCTATATGATTTAATTTGAGAGGGCTCAATATCAAGTACATTAATTTGCTTACCTTCATTAGAATTTAAAAGTATGTTTCCACTAACTCTTACATCAGGTGCTGTCAGCCTAAGAACGTTAATGATGGCCTTTCCAAGAGTTGATTTTCCAGATCCTGATTCTCCAACTACTCCTATAGTTTTCCCCATTGTAATATTCATAGTCACATTCTTAACAGCATGTACATGCGAAATTTCTCTCTGAAAAATTCCACCAAACACTGGGAATTCAACGTTTAAATCTTGTATCTTTAAAATTGTATCACTCATTTTATAATGTCTGGATGAACACGCGCCCAGTGGTTGTTGTTTACTTCTATTAAATCAGGTTCTTCCTTTGTTCCTTTGCACGCGCAGTCCTTTGGTTCAAACCTAGAGCATAGCTTGCATCCACTTCCCATATCAATAATTGAGGGTACCATGCCTTTTAGTGACTTTAGTCTTTTTTCTTTGGTTTCTAGCTTAGGTATTGACTCCATCAGAGCTTTTGTATAGGGGTGTACTGGATTTGCAAAGAGCTCATCAATTGATGCAATCTCTTGAATTTTTCCTCCGTACATTACAATAACTCTATCACATGTTTCAGCAACAACAGCAAGGTCATGTGTAATAAGAAGTATCGCTGCATCACTTCTTTTTTCCTTTAGAGACATCATCAAGTCAAGAATCTGAGCTTGTATTGTTACATCCAAAGCAGTGGTTGGCTCATCAGCGATTAATAGGGCAGGGTTGCAAAGAAGAGCCATGGCAATCATCGCTCGTTGTCTCATACCTCCTGAGAATTGATGTGGATAGTCATTCATTCTTTTAGAAGGATCTGGAATTCCTACTGCATTTAGCATATCAACGCTTCTTTCGTTTGCTTGGTCCCATGAGAGGTTTTCATGTTCAATAAGTACCTCGTTCATTTGCATGTTAATTTTATACACAGGGTTAAGGGAGGTCATCGGTTCTTGAAATATCATAGCTATTTCTTTTCCTCTATATTTCTTCATTTCATCATATGTAAGACCTAGAAGGTTGGATCCTTTAAATAGAACTTCACCACTGACAATCTCTCCAGGCGGATTTGGAATAAGTCTATTTATAGACAGTGATGTTACAGATTTTCCAGATCCTGATTCACCAACTATTCCTAGCACTTCACCCTGAAATATATCAAAGCTTACCCCATCTACTGCTTTAGCTGTGCCTGCTTCGGTGTAGAAGTAAGTTTTTAAATCTTTAATTTCAATAAGCTTTTTCATTAACGTAGCCTTGAATAAATTTTTGGATCAAATGCCTCTCGAATTGCTTCTCCAATAAATACAATAGATAGAAGAGTAAAAAATTGTGCCATAATCGGTGCAAATACCATCCACCACTTAGTTATATTTGAGAGTCCAACATATAGAATCTGGCCCCAACTAGGTGTAGGGGGAGCAAGCCCAAAACCAAGGAAATCAAGGCTAACCAATACAAGTATTCCACCAACCATAGAGAATGGGAAATATGTAATAACAGGAACTAGAGAATTTGGTAAAATATGTTTGAAAATAATTTTTGTATTGCTCTGGCCCATTGAAATTGCAGCACTAACGTAGTCCTTTGACTTTTCCCTGTAAAACTCTGCTCTCATGTAGTAAGTTAAAAATATCCAGTTTACTAGTGTATAAATAAAGATTAGAAGAACAAATGTAGGCTCTAATATTGAACTAATAATTATTACAACAAAGAGAAGAGGCATAGATGACCAAATTTCAATTAGACGTTGGAAGAATAAATCAAATTTTCCTCCAAAATATCCCATCGCACCTCCAATGCTTACTCCTATAATATAGTTTAGTACTGTAAGTATGAAAGCAAAAGAAATTGAAATGTTAAAGGCATAGCACATTCTAGCAAAAACGTCTCTTCCTGTATCATCAGTTCCAAACCAGTGAGTAGATGAAGGAGCCTCATACATTTTACTTTCGTTGTTGGTTATATCTTCATAAGGATTGAATGGATAGAGAGGCATAATAACCCAATTATTTGTACCTTTCCATTTTCTTTGAAGGTGTCTAAAGTTTGCTTCTCCTGCAATATCTTGATTAAATATAGATCCATCATAGTAAGAGTTTAAACCTGGAATTGCATCAACAATAGCTGGTAGGTAATAGCTACCTTCATATTTAACTAAAAGAGCTTTACTATTAATAAATAAAGGTAGAAACAACGATAAGATATAGAGTGTAACTAATGCTATAAAAGAGTAGTAACCTCTTTTTATAGATTTAAATTTTTTCCATCTTTTTTGATTTATAGATTCAGACTTTGTAATCATTTTATCCATTTATTTAAATCTTATCCTCGGATCAACTGCAGCAAGAGCTAAATCAGAAAGTAGATTAGCAATCAAACGAATAAGAACAGCAACAACTAAAAATCCCATAGTAATAGGATAGTCTCTATCAAGAATAGCTTGGTATCCCATCTTTCCAAACCCATTAATATTAAAAATCATTTCGATAAAGTATGAACCCGCAATAATTGTTGCAATGATATATCCTATTCCAGATGCAATAGGAATTATGGAGTTTCTAATTGCATGAACCCATATAACTCTCTTTTCAGATAAACCTTTGGCAAAGGCAGTTCTTATGTAGTCTTGGGACATATTATCAAGGAGACTATTTTTCATTAAAACAGTAAGAGATGCGAAGCTACCTATTGTCCAAGCAATAATAGGAAGTATTGCATGATGAATCTGGTCAAGTACTTTTCCAAAGAAACTTAGATCCTGCCACACCTCTTGTGGAGAATGAAGTCCACCAAGAGGAAAAACATCCCAGAAAGACCCTCCTCCAAACAAGACAAGAAGTACCCCACCAAAAGCCCACCCAGGAATTGAGTATGCCATAAAAACAATTACACTAGAAATAAGATCAAATCTTGATCCATGACGCAAAGCTTTTTTTATTCCAAGTGGGATACAAACTAAATATGCAATAATCCATCCAGTTAGCCCTAGCATAATAGAAACTTTAAACCGTGGCTTCATAACCTCTGTTACGGGCTGTTGATATGTATATGATTTACCAAGGTTACCAGTTAAGACTCCAGAGAATTCAGTTTCATAGACTGTTGCTTCTAATTTTTTAATTTCTGATAGTTTTCCCTGATTCTTAAGGTTTTCAAAGTTTTCAATTTCTTCATCAGAAATATCCATATCAAATCGAGCCTTCCATAATGTACTTGGTTTACCTTCTTTGTCAAAAACAGATAGGGATGATCCCTCTCTCTTTATGTAGGCAAACCTCCTCTTTCCCATGTTCTTCTTTTTTTCATTTTCTCCAAGTTTAAAAGAAACATTGCGATGTTTTATTTCACGTGGCCATACACCCAGCCAAATAAGATATCTTTGCCATATCGGTTTATCAAATCCATAGAATCGTTCAAGCTCCTTCAATGCTCTTTTTGGAAGTAATGTGCCCGAACTAGAAGATGAGTTCCCACTAGCACCACCCTCACTAGCGCCACCTCCCGATGGTGCTCCTTTTTGCATCTGCATAACAGTTTTTTCTAAAGGACCTCCTGGTGCCATTTGTAGAATAACAAAGACAAGAAGCGTTGCTCCAAGAAAAGTAGGAACCATAAGAAGAAGTCGTCTTATTACATAGTTAAACATATATACTATTTATTTTTCTTATTCCATTTGGGCCAAAATTTTATATCAACATCTGAAACAGGAAGCTGTTTATTGCTCTTCTTTGACTCTTCAAGTCTAGCTTCTTTTTCGGGATCAATCCACCATAGCATGAAAATTGATTGACTGTTTCCAACGAATCGATCAACCATATATTCAGGATAGCCAAACTTATCCCAGAAAACAAACCTTCGGTAAAGCCTCTTAATTCCATAAGATACAGGATGCACCTCGCAAACAATCTTATCAATTTCTTTTCCTATTTTAATTCTTTTTTTAAGATCAAACTCAGCATTGTAGTCTTTAATAAGCTGATCTACTCTATCATTTTTAAACCCAAAGTAGTTGTTGTTATCATTCATATCTGCAAGATCTGATCTGAACCACTGCTCAATTGAAGGGTGAACACCTCCAGTGTAGGAGTGCATATTAATTGTAAAATTTCTTTCTTGCAAGTTCTTCCACTGAGTAGTTCCATCCATGTTAACGATCTGCATGTCAACCCCATACTGTTTGAGCATGTTCTGAACAGGAGTAACCATATAGGCACTGGTCTTTGCAATATTTATAGTAAAACTTAAAGGCTTACCTTTATTATTTACTAGTATTCCCTCTTCATTTTTTTTATCAAAACCAGCTAGTTTCAAGTGCTTCATTGCTTTATCTGGATTAAATAGAACTTCAGGGTTATCATCATTCTCATACATTGTTCCTGAAAACCAAGAGTGCATCATCTCATACTCATTGTAGTAAAGGTCTCTGTTCATCTTTTCTCTATCATACAGATATCCAAAAGCGTATCTAATATTCTTATCATTGAATGGAAATTTTCTCATATTGAAGCCATAGCCACTTGTTCCAGCAGGTCTATCTGAAAAAATTCGATGCTTTTTTATCCAACCCATTTTAATAGGCTCAACCTTCTCTTCAACTAAATCTTCAACCCACACCCTTGACCTCCCAACTTCTTGATAGTCAAACTCGCCTTTCTTGAACTTTTCAAGAGGAAGTGTGTAGTTGTCCTTGATTACAAACCAGCTGATTGCATCAAAGTTGAAACGATATCTATTTTGAATATGATCCTTGGCCCAGAAGTCATCTCTTCTAGTTAGTTTATAACTTTCTTGATTAACTATATCTTCATTTTTTAAAATATATGGACCCGAGTTAGGCATCATAGAAAACTGATATTTTTCTAGATACTCTGATCCATCAACCTGATCAACATAGTAGGCTGGAAGAATAGACATACCAGCTGCAAAAATTTGGAAGTTTCTCCATTGAGGTTCCTTTGAAACAACACTAACTATATACATACTTTCAGCTACAGGCTCTTCAAATTTATCAAATGATACTTGCTGAGAAGGATCAAGAATGGTTTCATCCATTCTAAGAAACCAAGTTGCAACCACGTCATCCGCTGTTACTCTTCGCCCATCAGCCCATCTAGCATCTGGATTTATCCTAAACCAAAACTGTGTTTTATCATCAGATATTTTCCAATGTGTGGCAAGTCTTGGCACTACGGGTTCATAGGTTACAGGGTGTAATTCAAGAAGAGTTTCATAGCATAGTAACTCTATCCAGTAGTTTTCCAAATAGTTAGCTTCCTTTCCAAACAACCTCATGGTAGCTGGAAATCTACTAGAGTAGTCCTTGAGTGTTCCACCCTTTATTGCATTTTTATCGCCAAAGAACTTAACATCATCATTTGTAAATTCATGGCTCTGATAGCCAAGTGATTTTGCAACTTCTTCAAAGCCTTCTCCACCATCAGCAGCAGAAACTGAGGGATCAGCACCTGATGGCACCTTAACATAGTCAAAGCTACTGTCAGCAAATAATGTAGTAGTAAGACTAATCAACAAAATAATCATCATTTTAGGTTTCATATACAAATCTCCGGGAAATAAAATTAGCCTAAAAATTAACACTTTTAACTTTAAATACTGAATATAAAATTCAAATTTCTATTGGATGCGACACCACCCATTGATAAATTTGAATTCACAAAAAAATAAATATACTATAAATATGAAAAATTTTAATCTAAAGTCTATTTTGAATAAACTAGATGTGAAAGCTGATTGGGTTGGGCTAAGGTTGCTTAAAGAATCAACAACGTGGAGAGTTATTAGAGATGGTAATCCCCAAGCCAACACGAGGCACACTAGCTGTGGAGTGATGGTTGAGGTTCTTTGCAACGGTCAGTTTGCATACTTTGCAACTCCAAGCATAACGATGGAATCAATTCAGAGTGCTGCAGAAAGAGCATGTAAATATGCACATGCAGCTTCAAGATACTCTGTACATTCATTCACCTCAGAGTCAAGGCCTGCTAATAGTGGCAACTACTCCTCACCTTATAAAATGCTTCAGAACGATATAAGCCCAGGCAGAATAAATGAAATGATGCTAAAGGCCAATGATGCTCTAAAGGTATCAGATAAGATTGTAAGCGTTCATGCAGCAACTGGTGTAGTGGAAAGCAGCTCCCACTTTGTATCTTCAAATGGATCTGATATTAATCAGGATTTCTTGTACGTTGGAACAAGTTTTAGTGCAACTTCACAGGATGGGAACGTTATACAGAAGAGAACTGAAGAAGACAAAAATCAGCAGGTTGGTATGGAGCTTCTAGATGAAAACAGTATTATTGAAAAGTGCAATACAATTGGATCTCAAGCAGTTGAACTTCTAGATGCAGATGAATGTCCAACAGAAAAAATGGATTTGGTTCTTGACTCTGATCAGATGATGCTTCAAATTCATGAAAGCATTGGCCACGCGCTTGAGATTGATAGAATTCTCGGAGATGAGAGGAACTACGCTGGTTGGAGCTTTGTTAATCTTGATGACTTTGGAACCTTGCAGTATGGATCTAATCTTTTAAATGTTACTTTTGATCCAACTATATCAAATGAATTTGCATCTTATGGATATGATGATGGTGGGATGAAAGCTGATAAGGAATTTATAATTAAAGATGGGCTCTTAGTTAGAGGGCTAGGAGGCAAAGAGAGTCAGATAAGATCAAAAGTTCCAGGTGTGGCAAACTTTAGGTCTAGTGATTGGAACAGAGCCCCAATTGATCGAATGGCGAACCTTAACGTTGAGCCAGGCAGTTCAACCTTTGATGATATTATATCATCAGTTGAAAGAGGTGTTTTTATGCAAACCAATCGATCATGGTCAATTGATGACTACAGGAATAAGTTTCAGTTTGGCTGCGAGTACGCCAAGCTCATCGAAAATGGAAAGCTTACTAAGACTCTAAAAAACCCCAACTACAGGGCAATCTCAACTCCATTTTGGAATAGTTTATCAATGGTTGGTAACAACGATACGTTTGATGTATACGGAACCCCATACTGTGGAAAGGGTGAGCCTAATCAATCAATACGAGTTGGACACGCATCACCCGTATGCAAGTTCAATGATATAGAAATTTTTGGAGGTGCTTAATGAAAAATTATTTTGAAAGTCTAGGATCAAGAATGATGAATGAAATTAAAGCAAATGAGCATCTTTTCGTATCAGTAAATGGTGAAAAGAGTCATTTTGTAAGGTTCAACAACGCCAAGGTAAGGCAGCTTGGAACAGTTGAGGATCTAAACCTTAGCATAAAACTTATATCTGGCAACAAAGTAAGCGATGGATCAATGACATGCAGCGGTGATTTGGAAGATGATACTATTCGTGGTCTTGATGAGCTTACAAGGATTAGGAAGGAGATTGATTCTCTTCCTGAAGATCCCTTTGTAATTTTTCCAAAGGCTGGAGATGGTTCTAGCAATGAGTACAGTGGAAGTTTGTTGGAGCCTTCAGAAACTGTTGAGGCTCTTGTGCCTGCTATGAAGGGAAATGATCTATCTGGAATATGGGCATCAGGAAAGGTCTTTTGTGGAAACTTAAACTCAAAGGGCTTATCTCATTGGTTCTCAACAGATACCTTCTCACTTGACTACTCTCTTGTAACATCAGCAAAAAAGATGGTAAAGGCTACATTTGCAGATACAACATGGAATCAAGAGGCCTATGAGAAATACATGAATGGTTCAATAGATAAGCTCAGGCTTATGGAAATTGATTCGATTACCATTGATCCTGGATCATATAGAACCTATATAGCACCAGCAGGTGTATCAGATATTATTGATATGTTTTCTTGGGGAGGAGTAAGTGAGGCCTCAATTCAACAGGGTGATAGCGCTCTATGTAAGATGAGAAGTAGTTCAGCCAAGCTTTCAAATTGCTTTAGTTTGAAAGAAGATTTTTCAAGGGGAACTGTTCCTCAGTTTAATAGCGATGGAGAGGTTGCTCCGGAGTCTCTGCCCTTAATAAGCAGAGGATCATTGGAGAATACACTTGTAAGCTCAAGAACCGCAAAGGAGTACAGTGTTAAGTCAAACTTTGCGGGTAGAGGAGAGGGAATGAGAGCTCCTTTTATGGATCCTGGAGGTCTATCAGAGGAAGATATCCTGAAGAGGCTTGATAGAGGTGTCTACCTTTCAAATCTTCACTATTTAAACTGGAGTGATCGTATAGGTGGAAGGATCACTGGAATGACTAGATATTCTTGCTTCTGGGTTGAAAATGGAGAGATTGTTGCGCCAATTAACGATATGAGGTTTGATGACAGCATCTATAACTTCTTTGGTGAGAACATGGAAGACGCAACCAATAAGTCTCAGTTTAATCCTGATATTGGTACATACGATGGAAGAGGCTTTGGGGGTACCTTCTGCCCAGGGGTTTTACTAAGATCCTTTGAGCTTACTCTTTAGTTTTTATTTATAATGACTAGTAGCTCATCCATTGAGCTTACCTTGAAGTCAGCTAGCTCAACAACTTTTTTTCTATGGATATTTTCGGTATATGCTGCGAAGTAGGTTGCCTGTCCATCTCTCTTTACTTCGTAATCGGTAAATCCATCGCCAATCATAGTTGAGGGGTATTTTAGGTTAAGTGATTTAACTCTAGTGCTCTTTCCTCCACTTTCACAAAGAGGGTTTGTTTGATCAAATCCAACCACGCTTTCACCTTTAAAAAGAAGGGTGTTTCCAAAGACCTGGTTATCCAGTAATTCAAGATCCCTTGAAACCTCTAAAATTATTTCAGTAAATCCACCTGAAACCACGAAAATATCTTTTCTATTATTCTTGAAAAATTCTCTGTGTCTATTAACAGATGGTGATAGGTACTTTTTGATTTTATTTTTCATTTGATCAATATGATCTCGTTTTAGACTCAGAATTTCTAGGCGTTGTTTTAGGGCATCTTTAAAAGATAGATCTCCATTCATTGCCTTGTTGGTAATAGACTCAACTCTAGACCTAATAGATGGAAGGTCTTCATTGCTGATGCATATATCAGTAAGGAGCTCAATTGTTTCTGATGTTATAATGGTGCTGTCGAAATCAAAGATTAGTTTCATTCTCAGTTGATCTTTTCAAACATGCCGATGTCTTTGTTCTTCCTAACGTTGTCCCACTTAAAGTAAATACCGTTCATGGCTATGTAGACACCGTGTTCAAGAACCTGAAGAAATGACAACGCGCTACCAAAGTTAAAGAGCCCATCGGAGGCACCAAAGTTGTAGGGGATCATCGCCCCTGTAATGATGATGGTTTTGTTTGTAATATTTTCACCAAGCAGCTTAGCGGTATTTTCCATTGTATCGGTGCCATGGGTAATGAGTATACGCTCAAGGGCTGTTTCCTTACACTTTGAAAGAATGAGCTGACGCTCTTCTGCTGTCATATCAAGGCTATCAACCATCATCAGGGACTCTACATCAAAGTCAAGCTTACATCGGCCTAGTTTTAAAATTTCATTGATGTGGGTTTCTTTGAAATAGAGCTGTCCGTTTATCATGTTAAACTCCTTGTCAAAAGTACCGCCTGTAACAAATATTTTTATGGTTTTACTCATCAGTCAATTTTATTAAAGTTATATATTATATACTATAAAAATACTTATAAAGGGTTTAATTTTAATTATGAACATAAAACAATTTATTTTATTTATATTGTTTCCATCAATAGCTTTATCAAGCAAACTAAAACTTTACGATAACAGTCATGCTGTTCTAATTGGTATTAACGAATACCAGAACGAAGATATTACAGACCTTGGTTATGCTGTTGAGGATGCAAAGAATGTTGCTAGAATGCTCGAAACTAAACTTGGCTTCGATAAGGAAAATATTCATATTCTTCTGGATGAAGAGGCTACACTCTCAAACATTAAGAACACTCTCTATGAGATTGCTATGAGCGTTGATAAGAACGATAGACTTTTGGTTTTCTACGCAGGCCATGGTCAAACAATACCTTTAAAGAAGGGTGGTGAGTTAGGATATCTTGTTCCAGTTGATGCGAGTCTAGACAACTTGTATGCCTCAGGACTTTCAATGAAAACAATCAAAGAAATTTCTGATATTACCGATGCGAAGCATACGCTGTTTATGATCGATGCCTGCTACGGTGGAGTTATGACCGTTGGAACTAGAGGCTTAAAGAAGAATGACTACAACGATGAGGAAAAATATTTAAAGAAAATTACATCTGAGAATGCCAGTCAAATTATAACGGCTGGAAGGAAGGGAGAAAAGGCTCAGGAAAGGGCAGAGTGGGGAAGTAGCGCGTTTACTAAGGAGCTACTTGCTGGTATTGAGGATGGCCTTGCAGATGCGGACTACGATGGCTATATCACAGCAGATGAGCTTGGCAACTTTCTAAGTAAAAGGGTGTTCATAACCTCTGAAGAAAATCAAACTCCTGTCATTGGAAGATATGGTAGCGGGGAGGGAGAGTTTGTATTTATCAATCCCATCTACGTTGAAGAGATGGAGGTTGAGCTAGAGGAAGAAGAGGAGAAGCTGAAAGTAGAAGAGGGAATTGATATAATTACAAGTAAAGCAGGGGATCTACTGCAATCGTCAATACTAAGACAGAATTCTGAAATCAAAAATTTAATTTCGTCCATTCCCAGCACTGAAAACTCTCTAAATGACTTTGTTGTACCTGCGGCACTTGATTCGGGCTTTGTTGATCCGCTTTATATTTCTGAACTAAATGATTTAGTTGATGATCTAGATGACCTTTTTAATAATGATAGTACTAATAGTTCTCAGTATAAAAATACAAAGCCTTTTCGAACCATAAAAAACATTCTTCTTCCCTCTCTAACCTATAGGAGTGTTTCATTTCAATCCTATGTTGTTCCTATGCCTCTTCATCTGTCAAGAGTATCTGGGACCACATGGGGGCTTGGACTATATTTTACGCAGCTTGAGCCTCTTTATTTTAATTTAAAATATAAACCTATGTATAATTTTAACCTTGAAAGACCATTTCATGATATTGTTCTCACCCGTCATCCATATGGTCTAAAAAACTCAACCATTAAGCTCCAGTACCTTGATATGATTGTGACCAATGATGAATGGATGAGAGATACAAATGGAAATTATTGGCAGACTATGAACCTAGGGATGGATTACGTAGATCACTTTATTAGAAAAGGAATTGAAGTTTCTTATAGTCAGGATATATCAAGCAAGCTAAGGTCGTTTTTTAAGTTTAGCAATAGCTATGAAACAACCGAAGGCCTGAACTATAACATGGATTGGAGAGATTCCATGTGGGGCGATTTAAATCCAGTTAATAGACCTAACTTTAAATCGTTTAAACCAGGAAGAAATGCTTCGCTTGATATAGGGTTTAGCTACAACTCCATGCGCGATATTCTATCAAGATCATTTAGTCTTGAGCTCGAAGTTGAAGACAGCGTTATGATCGCTGAGCCAGAGGTTTATCTTGTAGCAGAGAGTCCAGCATGGCCGAGCAAGCGCATAAAGATGGAGCTGAGCTCTAGAGAGGATCTTAAACAAAGGTTTGAAAGCAGTGAAGATGATTGCAAGGAGGACTACTGTTTAAAAATTGAAAATGTTGGGAGTAAATCTTTTGACTTAATGCTCTACTCCTCTATATCAATTCGATCAATAAACTTAGAACTTTCAAATAGCGGAGAGTCAAGCATTGAATTAAACAGCGTTGACTTTCCAAGCGCTAAATCAGGTGGCCTTTTGGGGCCTAGCTCTTTAATTACTTTTAATAATGAAGGCTCCAAGACCTACCCTTTCTTTGCAAGGCTCGCTACTGTTTCTGTGGAAAATAGTGATTTTTGTATTAAGGAAGAGAGTTACGTTCAGATTGGTATCATTCCTGACATGAATTTAGACTGGGGAGAGTATGGATGTAATGATGAAGTCGCTGATACAGAGGAGTTGTTAAATGAAAGCGAGGGCTCAAACAAAAATATAGCAGAACGCGAGATAGAGATCTACAATAATGATAAAAAGGATACAGAAAATGTTAGTTTTAGTATAGCTGTTGAAGATAACATCCCTGGTGAGAAATCAAGCTTAGGTGATACAACAACTAGCGATATTGAGATTGATAGCGTTTTTAGTACGAGATTTATATATAATGTAGAGGTTAATCTTCCACCAGGTACTCATGCATACCGCTTCTTGGTTGATAGTACCTCCTATGAACTTGAGCAGGGCGTACAAAAAAGAAGGCACTCAAAGGGGGGCTATGTTGTTTCGGTTGTTGATGTGAAGCAGCCTTATAGGTTTGATGTTGCCTATGAATATGCAGATAGAAAGTATGGCAGTGATTTTTCGTATCAAAGACTTAGACTAAAGTACGCATTTGTTTATCCATTATCTAAACTTGAATCTATTCAATTTTCGCTGCTTGGTGGGCTTGGCAAAAAAACACTTCCATCTCAAAAACTATACTACATTGGTGGAGGCAGATCGGTTAGAGGTTTTCCGTATATGCGTTCCAAGAAGTACGATGGGAGTAACATGCTTCTAATGAAACTTGAGTACCATTTTCATAAATACGATGCTTCTATTTTCTACGATCTAGGATATATTGGTAACGATATAGATTTTTCAAGACCTATTAATAGCTATGGAATAGAATATAATGTTAGGGACTTTAGAGACTATTTTAGCGCGGATGAAGATGTCGATCTTAGCATTAATCTTATTCTTTATAAAATGATAAGCTACGATGCAAAATATTCAGGTATTAATCTAATTTATCAATACAGCCTTAGAGATTTTTATTCAGAATCATTTCTTCCATAGAAAGATGAAAATCTATAAAAGTATATTACTATTTGTAGCTCTATCGTTTGTTCATGCTAATGGTGAGCTTGGATTCTTATATGGAGTTCTTGGGAAAAGAGCTGACAATCCAAATGTAATTGTATCCTATGATGATAGATCTGTAGTATTGGAGAATGATCAAATCAAGCTTAACATTGCGTACAAGACAGGAACAAACTTTTATGCAATTTACTATGGATCAGATAGATCTTTTGATGTGCTTTATAATTCATACGATCAAAAAATATCTAATAAAGATACAACAAGCGTTGCGGTTCTAAAGTGGGCTGAGTTTACCGGATCAAAGGGTGAAGAAACAATCTACCTTTTAAATCTAAAAGATGGCGATCTTGACTTTAATAGACTGATTAAAAAATATAAAAGATCAAAGTCCAAGCTGAGAAAAAAATATGCAAAGAAGATAGTAAAGATTTTGGAAGAGATGAACAATCCAACAAAAAAGAATGTGCGCTTCAAGAGCAGGATGGAAAAACCAATAACTGTAGGCGCAGTTTTTAGAGGTGACGATGACTTGCAGTATAATTCCTACAGCCTTACTCACCAAGAAAAAGGAGAAGGTGTGGCCATAAAAAAAGTAGTTCTGATCCATGAATAAAGATGCGCCACAACAGCCGTACTTTACTTTTTCAAAGTCTTCTCTTAGTATACTTGCGGCAGGGGTTGTTTCGTTCGTACTTATTCTTATTTTCTGCAATATAACCCTCTACTTTGATAACAAAGGTCAAGATCTCATGTTCAAGTTTAGATCTACATTCTTTGATGATCCTAAGATATCAAGCGACATTGTAGTTGTTACCATTGATGACTACTCCCTAGCTCAGTCAAATAAAACGATTTGGCAGTACGAAGACTACGCCAAGCTTCTTTTTGATATTGCAGAAACTAACCCATCTGTTATTGGGCTTGATGTATACTTTACAGGTGAGATGGATACTACTGGATGGTCTATGCTTATTGAGGCAATGGAAGTTTCTGGAAACGTTATCAATCCATACGTAGTTGACTTTGGAGAAGTTGATAAGCTGATTGATATAGATAAGAGAGAGCTGATACTAGAGAGCCTGGACCTTGATGATCCTCCCCTTGTTGAGGATTTCTCTATCCTTCACGCTGTAGACATACCGTTTGACCAATCGATGGAGGTGCTTGATGCCTCTGCAGGTCTAGGATATATAAATAAAAGTCTAGACTCCGATGGAGTTTTTAGAAAGCTCCCTATCGTTGCAGAGGTAAATAGAAGGCTTGGAAGTCATCTGATACACAAAATGGTATGCGACTATATTATATGTGACTATGATTCTATAGCAATCAGAAACAACGTGATGACTATGCATGGACCCGAAGACACACTCTATATACCAATAGATAATGATGGGAACTACATCGTTAACTTTACAAGCTGGGACAACCTTGGCAAGCACTTTGCTAGCCAGGATGCAAGTAATATTTCAGCATGGGACTTGGTTTCATCTGATGTTCTTCCAGATCTTTCAGATAAAATAGTGCTTGTAGGAAACACCTCAACCGTTGCTCAGGACCAAAGTCTAAGCCCATATGGCACTCAGATTCCAAATCTATATACATATGCCATCGCTATGAGCAACGTGCTAAACAATAATCATGTTAAGAGCCTTTCATTCTTGTACCTGATTCTTGTTCTGCTTATCCTCATGCGAGGATTGGCCTACATGTCTATAAAATTAAGGCCAATGCTTTTTATAGTGATGGGAATTTTATACATTGTTGCTTGCTTCTTTATTCTTCTTGTTGTGTTTGTAAAGCTTGGATACAGCCTTCCAATCTTTTCATTGTTATTCCCAATCACCATTAGTTTTATAGTTGGATCAATAGTAATGATCTATGATAGTCAGGTTGAATTGGCTATGCTAGAGGGAAGTTTGCAAAGCTATCTATCTCCAGCTCTTATGGATAAACTAAGAGATAATCCAGACTTTTTAAAAGCAGGTGGAGCAAGAAAAAGAATTACCGTACTCATGTCAGACGTTGCAGGTTTTACTAAGTTCTGCGATAAGGCAGATCCAGGAGAAGTACAAGATCTTCTTGACGAGTACCTTTCAGAGATGTCAAAAATCATTTTTAAGTACGATGGTATCGTTGACAAGTTCCTTGGTGATGGTATACTTGCTTTTTTTGAGAACGAAGGAGATGAAGTTAACAGCCCAAGACGTGCTGTTGATTGCTCAATTGAAATGCAAAAAAAGTGTACTGAACTTGCAAAAAAACATAAAAAACAAAAAAGATTTCCTGTAGAAATATATGTTAGCTTGGCAACAGGATATGCAAAAGTAGGTAACATAGGGCCATCAGAAAAAACAGATTATACAATTATAGGTAGCGTGGTTAATCTTTGTTCTAGACTTAACGATATTGCTGAAAAGGGAGAAATTGTTCTTGATGAAGACACAAGTTTCTTTATTAAAGATGACTACAAGATTGAAAAGAGTGGCAAGGCTAAGGTTAAGGGTTTGTCAAAGGCCGTATCAGTGTCAAAGCTTTCTTACTAGCTACCTACTCTACCTACCGTTTGTATTCTTAACATTGATCTTAATTTCCATTTCCTTTTCCTTGATAGGAATATCAAAAATAGCGGTTTGCTTATCGTTTGAAACATCAACCGGCCAGCCTAGCTTAGTGAAAAACTTTTTGCTTTCTTCGCTGTAGGAAAGCTCAGTTCTTTCAGGTAGCCACTTTGGATCAACAATTAAGTTGTACTTTCCTGTTTTAAGATCAGAGATTTCATATCGACCCTTTTCATCTGTAAAAAAAGTTTGCTCTTCATCATTCGTTGCTTGTACAGTAATGGCCACATTAGAAATTACCTCTTCGTTGTGATCCTTGATCTTGTCCATATCAGAGTCTATAAATAGCAGGCCCTTAATCTTGCATACTGATGTAACCCCAAAGCTATGGAATTCCCTTGATCCTTGTTCAATCGTTACATCCTGTGGAAAGCTTTCCTTGAATTTATACTGAGCGTTTAGAGTGTTTGGATCATACCTTAGCTTGTAGGTTCCAGTTTCAATTGCGCCAAACTCATACTCTCCATTTTCATTTGTCACAGATAGATAGCCATTTATAAAGAGCATAATATTTGGAACGCCTTTTTCATCGTTATCTCTAACTCCGTTGTTGTTTTCATCAACGTATATTTCTCCAGAGTATCTTCCCTTAATATTGATAAGTGGTACAGGAAGCTGTATCTTTGAAGAGTGAGATCCTCCGTATGGTGTGAATCCAAAGGTAAAATTAAACTGGCTGGTTGCTGGCGAGTACCCAACCCCAAGCTGAACTCTGTTTAGTACACCAAGGAGCTTGAAGAAAAAATTATTTTTAAGAGACAATATGCTGATTGCTCCCTTTTCCTTGTCATTTGTAAAGAAAGGGTACATATTATTAGCAAGAAAATAGAAGCTCCAATCAAGGTTGAAAAGTTTAAACCGTGCATCAACTGTTGTTGTAAAGTCAGCAGGTTCTTCATTTATAAAGGAAACACTCTGCTCAAAGTTAAGGTTTGAATTTTTAAAGAACCTTCTGTTTCCAATCTTTATTTGAGTGTTTTTATATTTATCTTCGTTAAGCTCCAAGCTATTTATATGGCTTGTTTCAATGTATGGATTATCCCTTTTAAAGTTTTTTAATATTCTAATTTGAAGCTTTGAAGAATTACCTGAGAATCCATTGGAGTAGTTACTTTGTCTATAGCTAACTCCAGTGGTGAGCCTCAGATTGTTATTAAAGTTGAAGAATAATTTTTCATCTAGATCCATTATAAGCGCAGATTTTATATAGGATGTATCAATATCCCAAACTCCATTTCCATTAAGATCTATGAAATTTTCATCAGGATCAAACTGACCATTTTTTTCACCTTCATCAAACAAATCAACTTCATCTTTACACTCATTATCTAAACCACAATCTTCAAATGATTCTGTGGTGAACTCTGGTGTAGTATCAAATAGCTTTTGGCTGTAAATCTGAGCTCTTGTAAAATTGTAGATGTTTCTATTTACCTTTAAATTTATTGTAAAATTGGTACCAACTCTTCCTCTTATAGCATCCATAAATTGATCTCCAAAATAAAAACTTCTATTTGTTATTTTTAGCTTGTTCTTCTTGTAGTCAAAAATTAATTGTCCTGACCAGTCATTTAAAGTATCGCTATTTGTAAAGGCAAATATCTGAGCAGTTTTAAAGTTATTATTATTAGAAAGTCTTTGAAAATCAATAAAGTGATGAGTCGTAGTTGAGTCTATTTTATTCTGATAGTAGAACCCATAGTGAGATATTCTTACCTCATCGTTTGTATTTATTGAAAAAGATGAGATTTTATGCTCATTTGAGTATGAGGGACCACTTCCAAAGCTTGATCCAAATACAAGATCCTTATATTGGTACTTAAATCTTCCTCCTCTATAGGTCTCAGATCCATTCATTCCAAAGATTGGTATTGGACTCATAGTAGTAATGAGACCAAACTTATCAATTGAGCCATCCCCAAGTACAATTTCCCAATTTTCTCTTGATAGATAGAATTGGATTCTATCTACTGTATACTTCTCAAAGTACTTTTGACTGATTTCAGAAGTTTCTAAAGAGTCAGAAAGTTGGAGTTGATTGTATCTTTGGCTGTACTTCAAGCTAGTAGTATATGGACCAAGCTGGGTTCTGTTCGACTCTACTAAAAACCTTGAACTTGGAACAAAATCTGATGAAAGATTTCCGAGTTCAATTCCAAACTGAAGAGGGAGCCACGCAAACATAGAAGTAGATTTCCCTTTTGAGTTTTTAAGTCGTGAATAGAGAGTAACTTGAGTAGTTTTCTCCATTCCTGGAGGGGTTTTACAATCTTTAATATTAGTAGTTACTAGATCAGAGCAGTATGCATCTCTAGCCTCAATTTCTGGGGTCCATGCAAAGACTTCTTGGCACTCTTCTTTGCTTGTTAAACTACTATCACTACAGTACGCCGTGCTTGATCTAACCTCAGGGACCCATTCGCCACTAGAATTACATTCAACTAGATTGGGAGAGATTCCATCTTCGCAGTAAGCGCTAACATAAGGAGCGCCTTTGATCCAGATGCTGTTTTTTTCACACTCATCTTTAGATGTATATTGGGGATCCTCGCACATATCTTCAACTGCAGGCTTCGGAAGAATCCACTGACTACTTGACTCGCAGTCTTCCTTGCTTGACCAATATGATTCACTGCAGTATGCTTCTTTATTTTTTACTTCAGGGTACCAAGTATTAACTGCTGTACAATCTTCTTCATTCAATGTCCCAGCAAAGGACTCAGTCCAGTTTCCAATTTGTTCACATTCACTCTTTATTTTTCTATTTGGATATTCTTGACAGTTTCCAGGAATGCCTCTTACTGTTGGCACCCAGGTCCTTTCAGCCATGCACTCTTCTTTGCTTGAGATTCTTTCATCGGAACATCGTTCAGCATTTGCCTTTATTTTGGGGCTCCAAGTTTCGTTGTTATTGGTACATTCTTCTTTTGAGGTGAAGAGAGTATCAGAACAAAAAGCTTCAACAGCTTGAACAGCGTCAATCCATTGAGTTTTATCTAAACACTCTTTCCTTGTAGTAAACAACGAGTTGCTACAATGTTCTAGTTTAGACTTGATTTCAGGAATCCATTGGCCTGAAGCTATACAATCTTCTTTGTTTTTACGACCAATTATAGAGCAAGTTGCTGGTACTTTATCAGAGCAGAATCCATCAGTAGCCTTAACCTCATTGAACCAGGTTCCTCTTTGGGCATCAAGCTTTTTAGATATAGCTCGTACAAAGACCTCTTCATCTATTCCAGCCTGATTATGAATCTTCTTTGGAATTTTTATCCTTGCAATAATCTTTTGAGATTCATTTTGGGCGAGCTCAAAATCACTGTTAATATTTATAAGCTCCCACCCAACAGGTAAAAATGCATCTACATTATAAGAGTCAGATACATTCCCTGTGTTTTTCAAATTGAATATCAAGTCCTGCCTCTTATTGATAAATACCTCTTCATTCTCCTTATATGGCTCCAACTGAAACGCAGGTTTTTCTTTAACCTGGGCATCTACAGATGTCATAATAGAGACCATGTGATCATACTCACCGATTTTTGCTATAAGCCTTATTTTATGTAGGATGTCAGCGTTTTCATTATGAGGAATCTGAAATGTTGCTCGGATTCTTTCTGTAGAGTTTGGCCTAAGAATATCTGGTTTGTTTAGTGTAATAATCTCCCACCCATCAGGAAACAGTAGATTGAAATTTACATCTGTTCTCTTATTTGTGTAGTTATGGATGGTAAATACGATTGTGGGAAAAGTGTTTGGATTATAAACTCTCATTTTAGGGCTTGAAATTACAAACAAGTCTGAAGAGAAAAATTGATTGCTTTCT
>MDTB01195071.1_pt1 | contig 20163 bp, 19 predicted proteins | sample 811161 | NCBI WGS metagenome assembly MDTB01 (sample SAMN05326650, study PRJNA326480) | marine metagenome | isolation source: seawater | place: Mediterranean Sea | collected 2009 | reverse complement strand
TCTTCCGTGCCTTAAGACAAAGTACCATCGGCGCAGAGAGGCTTGACTTCCGAGTTCGGAATGGGATCGGGTATAACACTCTCGCAATAATCACCGGCACAGGACTTATATACAAATTTTAAATAATGTAAATATGAATGATTAAAAGTTTTGATACTGAATCTTTGACAAATTATCCTTTAATTTCTTTATTTTTTCGAAAAAAAATAATTACATTTTTAAATCCAATACAAAAAAAGAAAATAACACTTATCATACAAGGGGCAAAATATTTAGGATTCCCCCATAAACCTGAAATAAATAAAAAGTATAAGATAGAAAAAATATTAAAAATTAAAAAAAAATCGAAATCTGTAATTTTTTCTCTTGTAAAAAATTTTTTAATAAAAAAGAAAACACCTAATATAATAAACGGATATAAAAATAAGGAGTAAGTTAAATTCTTATAAAAATTTTTATGATAATACTTTTTCGGATTTAAAGAAGACTCTGGATCTGATTTGTCATAATAAAAATGTTCATGAACCCAAAGAGGATGAATAATACTCATCGTAACAATTTTTTTTATAAAAAGTTTTAAAAAAAAGACTGGATTATCTAATAGCTCTTTTGCAAATATTTTATTTCGATAATTAATATTTTTTACATAATCATCAAAAATTTTGATATCTATACTATTTTCTTTAATCCAATTTTTCTCTTCTCTTAAGAGAATTTCTTTAGCTTTTTGATTAGAAATTTTTTGTTTATCAGCTTTTATTATATGAGCAAAATAATGATAAAAGGAATAATACTGATGATCTTTGGATAAAAAATGAAAATTTTCTGTTTTTTTATAATTGTTATAGCCGATTGGTAGTATTATTAGACAATAACCAATTATTAAAAAAAGATATGGTTTAATATTTAATTTATAATTTAAAAAATAAAAAATAAAAATCGGTATAATATATAAAAAGCTTACTGATCTCTGTGCAAACATGAGACCAATTATGATGCCAATGAAAAGATTTATAAAAAATTTATCATTTTTTTTTAACAAAAGAGAAAATAGGACGATCATTAATGATAAGAAAATACTTTCTGTCCAAAAAGTAGAGTGCCATTGAATTATACTTGGTTCCAAACACAGAAAAAAAATTATCAATTTGTATAATAATGGATCTATCTTTTTTTTAAGCTGGAATGCCAAAAAAATTACTGATGAATAAAAAAAAACAATCTGTATCAACAAAAGACCAAATTTTTTATTATCAATTTTAATTACCTTTTGTTCATTAGGTTTACTTACATAAATTTCTTTATCAATGATATGATAATAATATCCAACGATTATAACTGGTAAGAAATATTTTTCATAGATTGGCAAAGATTCGAAAAAACCTTCCTCGTCATGAAGTTTTTTTCTAAAGTCATCTGCCATACTCCAATTATGACCAATGTCAGCGTAAATAAGTTGATTGTACCAGTTACCTTTAAAATTAATTTTATTATTATCAAAATTTTTAAGATTATATATTGACCAAATTATACTAATCAAAAAAGCAATAGTAACTACTATAACTTCAAATTTATTTTTTCTTATTTTTGTTATGAACATTTTCTTTCAAAAAAAAATTGTATGTTTCGAATATTGCATCTTTAAGATTAAATCTTGGCTTCCATCCATATTTTCTTGCTAGACTAATATCTAATACTTTTCTAGGTGTTCCATTAGGCTTTGATTTATCGAACTTAATTTTAATAATTCTATCTGGTAAAATAACTTTTGACAAAATCTTAACATATTCTTTTATTGTGAAGTCTTTGCTTGTTCCAATATTAATAATATCCTCTTTTGTTTTTTTTTTCATAAAATAGATGCAAGCATTTGCTAAATCTGTTACATAAATAACCTCACGTTTAGGTGATCCATCACCCCATAATTTTAATTCATTTTTATCTAATTCTTTTAATTTATGTAATTTTTTTATAAGTGCAGGGATAAAATGAGAATTCAACTCGTCATAATTATCATTTTTACCAAATGTGTTGGTAGGCATTATGCATCTATAATTCCTATTAAATTGTTGATTGTAACTTTGACACATTTTAATTCCCGCAATCTTAGCGACTGCATAAGCATCATTTGTTTTTTCAAGTTTTCCATTTAATAAATATTCTTCTTTGATGGGTTGTTTGCAATCTCTTGGATAAACGCAGCTTGATCCTAAAAAAATCAAATTTTGAACACCACATTTATGTGCCGAGTCTATTACATTTAACTGTATTGATAAGTTATTATAAATAAATTCTGCCTTATAATTTTGATTAGAAAATATACCCCCTACTTTTGCGGCTGCTAAAAAAATAAAGTCAGGTTTATTTTTTTTTAAATATTTATAAACTTTGTTTTTATCAGTTAAATCTAAATTTTTTTTATTTATAGTTAAAATATTGCTATATCCCTTTTCTTTTAAGATCCTTAAGATTGCACTTCCTACCAATCCTTTATGACCAGCAACAAATATCTTCGATTTTTGATTAATCATTGAAATTTAGATATTTCAGCACTTACCATATCTTTGACAAGTTGTTTTATTTGTATTTTAGGTTTCCATTTAAGCTCTTTTTTTGCTTTTCTTGCATCACCTAGTAAGGTGTCAACTTCCAATGGTCTAAAATATTCCTTGCTGCACCCTACAATGCAATTTCCTTTAGAGTCATAGCATTTTGCTTTTAATCCGTTACCCTTCCATTTAAATTTAATCTCTAGTTCTTCCAGTACTAAATTTACAAATTCTTTTACTGTATATTGTTTCCCAGTTGCAATTACATAATCTCTTGGTTCTTTCCTTTGAAGCATTTTCCACATTGCTTCAACATAATCTTTTGCATGCCCCCAATCACGTCTAGCATTTACATTTCCAAGATATAATCTTTTTTGTTTACCAAATTTTATTTTGGTTAAAGCGGAAACAATTTTTTTTGTTACAAAAGTTTCACCTCTTCTTGGGCTCTCATGATTAAATAAAATGCCGTTACATGCAAATATTTTGTAAGCTTCTCTATAATTAATAGTGATCCAATGAGCATAAACTTTTGCTACTCCGTAAGGGCTTCTTGGATAAAAAGGTGTTTTTTCGTTTTGAGGCATCTCTTGAACTTTTCCATACATTTCTGAAGTTCCTGCTTGATAAAATTTTGTTTTTTTTTGAAAATTATGGAACTTAATTGCTTCTAGAATTCTTAAGGCTCCAATTGCATCAGCATTAGCTGTATACTCTGGGACTTCAAAGGATACTGCAACATGTGATTGAGCAGCTAAATTATAAATTTCATCTGGTTTTATATTTTTTATCAAAGATGATACTGATATTGCGTCAGTGATATCGCCATAATGTAAAAAAAAGTTCCTTTTTTTTTCAAATGGGTCCTGATAAATATGATCTACCCTATTAGTGTTTAATGAAGATGATCTTCTTTTTACTCCATGAACCATATAGCCTTTTTTAATCAAAAGTTCCGACAAATAAGATCCATCTTGACCTGTAACACCAAATATTAAAGCTTTTTTTTTCATAGTAAGTTTTTTAACTTATAAAAATAAATTTTGAAGTAAATAACTGTATATAAGATTAAATTCAACAAAATAAGAAGTATTTGAACTTGGCTATTAGAAATATAATTAATCGATATCAGAAATATTACAGCATTATATAAATTAATGATATTAGCTGAGATTATATTTGAAAAGTACAATTTAGTTTTAAACTTTTTTTTAACATATAAGAAAATCAACTGATGCAAATGATTTGTGTCAGGTGACATAGGAGACTTTTTAACAATATTCTTTCGTAAAATTGAGAAAAGTGTCTCAAAACATGGGTACCATAATAATAAAATTATGAAATATGGTGATAAGTTATTATTTAAATTGTAAGTTTCAATCAATATAACTGAAAAGATAAACCCTAAAATATAAGATCCAGCATCTCCTAAAAACATTTTATTTAAAATATTAATTATAAAAACTATTACCAAAATTAATAAAATAAAAAATGTGAGATTGTCCTGATAAATTACTAATTCCTCAGATCTCAAGAAATAAATAATTATGCAAATTAATATATAGTAACCTACATTTAAAGTATTTAATCCATCCATAAAATTTGAACCATTAATTAGAATCAAAATACAAAATGATACAAATAAATAGTTAAAAAATATGTTTTCTAGAAGTTTATCCAGTGCAAAAATTCGAGTATCTAATATTTTTAATTCAGTAAAAAAAACAAAAAAAACTACTAAAGATACTTGAATAATCAATCTTAAAGTTGCTGATTTGAGTAATTTTAAATCTGAGAAAAAACCTAATACTAGTATTAAAAAAGAAAAAACATAAAAAAGTAAAAAATTTTGATTATAAAAATAGATTAATCCTAAGAATATTAAGATGCCACCCGAAAGAGGAATTGTCTCAGATGATGCAAATTTTTGATGATTGTCTCCTGTTGTACTTATTAAAAAATTTTTTTTTCTAAGTATGAAGTTTAAGAAAAATATAAACAGAATTAAAAAAAACAAATATAAAAAAAAATTCATTTAATTACCTGGTCATGGAATTAATTGATAATATAAATAGATAAATTAGAGATTTAAATATACTAAATTTTAGATATGAGTTATATACTCTAAATCCATCCAATATTTTTTGTGTTACTGAGGATGATAACGATTGTTTATTTTTTCTCCAACAAGCAAGGTTTTGATTTAAACCGTTTAGCGAGATTCCATCTTTAGCTAGTTTCAACCATAAAACATAGTCTTCTTTAGTTTTAAGATTTGCAAATCTATACCGAGGGTTATCGAACAATTTTTTTTTAATAACTACAGTAGATAATCCAATATCACATGATTTAACTAAGTCATTAAAACTCAACATATTCTTTGCTGTTCTAAATCCCATCTTATCTTTATTTTCATTAATTACTTCGTAAGCAGTAAAACTAAAATCTATGTTTTTATTCTTCATAAATTTAATTTGTTCATCTAGCTTTGTATCTTTCCATAAATCATCACAGTCACAAAAAGCGATATATTCTCCAGAAGCATTTTCAATTGCTAAATTTCTAGACACTCCTGCCCCTTGATTAATTCTATTAACCATTAAGTTTATACGTTTATCAAGATTAGCTATCTTTTTTAATAACTTAGAACTTTCTTCACTTGATTCATCATCAATTACAATTATTTGAAAATTTTGGTAAGATTGGCATAGAATAGATTGGATTGAGCTTTCTATGAATGCTTTTTTTTTATAATAAGGCATTATAACACTAACTAAAGACATTAGATAATTTTATACGATTTGGTAATTATATTATATTAGTTTTGTAGAATAATGAAAATTAATAAAAAAAACAGTTTTAGTTTCAAAGTGTTAAGTTCAATATCCGAGCATAATATAAAACAACTATATGACATTCATCTCGAAAGTCTCCCAAATGATATAATTCATCATTTTGGTTATAATCTTGTAAGAAGATATATCTTGGAATTAATAAAAAAAAAAGATTGTAAAATTATTATTGCCTTATCAAAGGAGTCAATTGTAGGTTTTATAATTTTAAGATTTAAAGAATTTAATATTAAAAAGTTGTTAGATTTTCAATCTATTTTAAAATTTTTTTTTAAATCGATTTTCAATCCAATGCTGATTTTAAGATTATTTTATCAATTAAACTATACAATCAAAATACCAAAACAAAGTTGTGAGATAGATTATTTTGCTGTTTCAAAAAACTTCAAGTCAATTGGAATAGGAAAAAAATTAGTTAAAATTGCTGAAAAGGAAGCTAGGAAAAAAAAATTTAAGAAAATTTTTACGAAGACTTATAACAAAAACTTAGCATATTATTATATGAATAAAAAAAAAAGTGTTCTATTAGATAAATACAAAATCTTTAATTATTTATACTTCTGTGTTTACTGGAAAATTAATTAGTGTATTTAATATAAGTAATAAATTATGGCGATACCTTTTTTTTCAATAGACTTAAAAACAAGAGATTTTTTTTCAATAATTAAAAATATAATATTACCATTTAACAAAGACAAACTTGAAAATGAACTTAAAAAAAAATTGTCATCAAGATATCCAAACAAATTTATTTCTTTACTACCTTCTGGAAGGTTGGGTTTTTATTTAACTATAAAATACCTTTTTAAGCCTGACGATTTAATTATTTTTTCATCAATGAGTTTTCCTCTATATATTAAAATTGCAAAACAATTAGGCATGAGAGTGAAATTGATCGATATTTCAGAAAAAGATTTAAATATAAATTATGAGAATTTTAATCAGATAGATAAAAATTGCAAAGGTATGGTTGTTACTCATCTCTTTGGAAACCCATGTGAGATAGGAAAAATAAAAAAATTTTGTGAAGAAAAAAAGATAATTCTTATAGAAGATTGTGCTCAATCTTTTGACTCTAATTATGGAGGTATTGAAACTGGCAATTTTGGTGTTGCAGGAATAATATCTACAAGTTTACTTAAAATTCCAACAACTTTAAGTGGTGGTATTTTAGTAACTAGTAATGAGTCTCTTTACAGAAATACAGAACAATGGATGAAGAAAAATTTATCTAATAATTTTTTTGATAAACTTAAACTTTTTGTGAAAATTTTTATTTTTATACTTAACTCCTATCCAAAAATTTATTCATTGCTTTCAGATAAAATATTTTTCTTCCTTAAAAAATATAATCCTAGAATCTACAGAAAGATTCTTTACTCAGGTATGGGAATGAAAGATAACTTTTTTAATCCAAAAGAAAGACCTCAACTAAGTAAATATCAAATTGCTATTGGTTTAAGTCAAATAGAAAGATGTACAGAAATGACATCCGTTAGAAGAAAAAACTCACAAAGTCTTCAAGAAATTTTATCAAATTCAAAGAACATTCAAGTAATTAATAATCACTCAGATAATAATTGGAATCATCAGTATTTTGTAATTAAAATTAAGAATGATTTTCAAAAAGTTTTAAATAAAGTTTTTAATCAAGGAATTCATGTTATGGATGAAAATGTGTGGGATTGTTCTGCATACAATTTTGAAATTGAAAATCAAGATTCAAAATTTGAAATTACTAAGAATTATGATGGAGCTCTTTTAAGAATACAAAATAACTCCTTTTTGAATCATAAACAAATAGAGCACATTGCAAAAGTTATTAAAAGTTGTGCAGATGGAAAATAAATTATTTAAAAGTATCGATGGATCGTTTGAGGAAAAGTTAAAATATTTTAAAATTAATAATTTAAAAGATATATCTCAAAAACGAATATCAATAATTGGTAAAGGAAATTCAATATCCTCATTGCCTTTTAAAAAAGGATCTAATTTAATCGATTTAGCAACGAACAAAAAAATTAAACTAAATGATAAAAAAAAAATAGTTGAAGTTAGTGGTGGCACAGAAGCTTTTAAAATTCATAATTATTTACTTGAAAGAAAATTCTTTTTTCCAAGTTTTCCCTCTTATCCTATGGTCACGGTTGGTGCATGTATTGCTAATTGCACTCACGGCATAAGTCCAAAATTTGGAGTGATGAAAGATTATATAAAAGAGATAGTATTATATAATCCTAATTTCGGGACCAAAATACTCTCAAAAAATAAAAATACTAAATTGTTTAATTTAACAGTTGGTGGAATGGGTTTAACAGGAGTTATTCTGAGCGCTAAACTTAAAGTTTTAAAATTGAAAAGTTCTTATATTGAAATCTCTAATAATACAAAGTTCAATAACTTTGAAAAACTTTATAAATTTTTAAAAAAAAATGATTACGTCTATAACCAAAATAATCTTTTTTTTAAATTTAGAAAAAAAGGATTTATTACTTCAAGAATTTCATCAGGAAATTTCGAAAATTTAAATTTTGATTTTAAATCACTTAAATTTAAAAATATTAAAAGCTTTAGACTGGGAATTCTAAAATTTTCTTTATTTAGAAAATTACTAGAAAAATTTATATTAATAAAGGAATACGCAAATAATCATAAATCAATTCATGTTAATAATGCTTTTTTTCCTTCAAATTCAAGACTTGTTTATTTTAACCTTATGCCTAAAAAGTTTATGGAAAATCAAGTAATCATACCTCATAAAAATGTAAAATCTTTTTTTAATAGTTTTCAAAAACTTTATAATAAATATTCCCCCATAATTACTCTTGGTCATTTAAAAATTTTTGATGGTAAAGGGGATTACCTTCAATTTAATGGAAAGGGCCTTGGACTTACACTTCACTTTGTAATTAATAAGAATTTTTACAAGTTCTACGACAAATTTTTAAAATTAAACAAAAATTATAATTGTAAACCAAATTTGTATAAAAACTCTATTATTCAAATGAAAGATATTAAGTTATTTTATGGTAAAAAATATACAAAATTCTGTAAAGAAATTAAAAAAATAAATAAAAAATTTTATTTTGAAAATAGATTATTTAATCAAGATAATTTTTATAAATAATAAAATATTGAAAAAAGATAAAATGAAAAAAAGTATAGATAAATTACACTAAGATTTTTTTTAATTTTTTCTATAATTTTTTCGATTTGTTTTGATTTTATTAATCCAAAAAAGAATATTAAAAATAAAGGATCAAAATATTTTTGATAGAGGGTAAAAATTGGGAAAGATAGAATTAGTATAACCAATAAAAAATAATTTTCGGCTCTTTTTCCCTGAAAAAAAAAATCTAGGACTATAAGAGATATAAAAGAAAATATAGATAGAAGTAAAGAAGTATTTATTGATGATAAAATTGCAATTTTCATAAATATTCCTCCACCTAATTCAGAAAAATAAATTAATCTAATTTTGAAGAAGCCGTCTATACAAAAAATAACTAAAAAAAATAAAAATATACTAATGATTAATTTTATATTTTGTCTCACATAAATTTTAAACTGATTAGTAAGTGTGATCAAAAATGGAATTAGGTAAAATAAAATTATTGATAATATTACTAAACTATTGCTAAATAGATTTAGGTTACTGTGTTTAGATAATCTGTTGATAAAATCATAATTATTAACAATATAAAAAAAATAAATTAATGCTGGAATAGACAAAATTAATGAAATAAGAATTAGAAGATAAAATTTTTTAACATCTAAATTTTTATAAAAAACATAAAAATAATAAATTGAAAAAATAAAATAGTAATATCGAATATAACAGCACAAGCTCAAAAAAAATAAACTTAAAAAAAAATTAGTAAAATTTTTGCTATTTTCTGTTTTTTTATTAATAAAATAAACAGACAAACAAAAAAATATTAGACTTAAATTATCACCTAATAACCAAATTGCTGAAGATCTGAAATAAGGTGAAAAGAAAATTATGAGTGAAAAATAAAAACAATAATCAAGATTATTTTGATATCTCTCTTTTAAAACAAGATAGAAAATATAAGGTAGTACACAACTAATTATAATATAGATAATTTTTAAATAGTTTAAATCAAAAAAAAGATTATGAGCTTTACCTATCAAAATGTAGAAAACCGGAGAATGAATTAATGTTCCTGAGTCTTTTGCAAAAATATCTATTGCATTCAAAAAGTCATATTTGAAGTTTTCTGTAAATGGAAATAAATATTCATAATCAAGTTTAGCACCACCACTCGAATTTTCATTTATGAGAAAACCAACAAGTAAAGATAAAGAAAAAACTAGATATAAAAAATATTTTTTATTAAAATACATTCATTCTCAATAACTTAATTAATTTTATCTTTTAAAAAATAAAGTAATCATAGCTGTTAATATTAAAAATCCGTCCTTAAAAGCGTTAACCTTTTTTTTTCCACCAATTCTTTTTCTTTCCATGCTTGGTGTTGACACAAATTGATAATTGTTAAATTTTGCTAAAATAGGGATTTCAACACAAATTCTAAAATCACTATATTGTAGGGATAATTTTTTTGCAGACGTCGTTTTTCCAAGTATATAAGTATATAAAATATCTGATAAATTTAACTTGAAAAAAATATTTCCAATTAAAGAAAATATTTTATTACCAATCAAAGTAATAAGATTATCATCATCACTACCACCTCCTTTAAGGTATCTCGAGGCGAAGACAAAATCTTTACTTTTACACAACCTTAACATTTCCTCTAAATATTTTGGATTCATAGATCCATCAGCGTTAATTATGCAGAAAAATTGAGTTTCAATCTTTTCAATACCTTCGATTAACGCCCTTCCATAACCTCTTTTTTCTTGAACACAAATTTTGACATCATTAAAATTGGAAATGGAGTCAATCGTTTCTTTATCCTCACTTTGCAAAACAACAAGTTTCTTATAATTATAAATTTCTAATTCTTTCAAGAAAATTGGTAAGGACTCAGCTTCTTTGTTTGCTGGAATAAGAAGGGTTAATTCACTCATTTCTAAAATATTATATAATAAATAAATTTTAAATTAATTGATTGTTTCTAATCTATTTTTTTTAATTAAAAAAGAATAATTAATCCAAAAAATTGCAGCTCCATAACTTGTGAAAAAGCTTCCTGAGGGTAAAACCGGCACCAAAGATGCTATCAAAAATAAAATTCCGCTTTTAATGAGAAAGTCTTTTTTTTGGATAATATTTTTTCTCAATAGATAAACAAAATTAGAAATAATCAAAAAATATCCTACAATTCCAAGTTCCGACAAAAACTCAAAGTGTATTTGATGAGGATGTGTGGACTGTCCATAAAACTTATCAATTGAATTATATTTTTCTTTAAAACTTTCAATTCTAAAAGTTTTTATTCCTGAACCAAAAATTTTATTTTCATTAAAAATTAATATAGCAGTGTAGTAATGAGCAAAATGTTGATTACTTCTTATAATTTTATCTCTATCAAAGCTTTCGCCTTTTTTAAACATTTCATAATAATCTTCAAATATATGATTGTAAAATTTACTACTTAAAACGGGAGATTTTAAGATTATAACAAAGGTTAAAAAAGATAAAAATATTAAAATTAAAATTTTCTTTAAATAAGATATATCAAAAAAAAATATAAAAAATAAGCTATACATTATAAAAATTTTCAAAAAATTAGATCTTTCACCGATTATTAATGCTATTATAAAAAATATGAGAGATAGAAAAATTTGTAATTTTTTATCTTTATTAGAAAAAAATGTTAGGCCTATAAGTATAAATCCAAAATAAAAACCACCTATTTTAAGTTCATCACCAGTAAAACTTGCAATTCTGCCCGGATAATCAGAGGTAAAACCTAAAATGTTTTTTCCAAAAATATATTCTATTAGGATATCAATACTTATAACTAAAAAAATAAAAAACCAAAATTTAATAATTTTTTTTTTAAAAAAACTAAAATAAAAAAAGATTGCATAAGAGAGAAAAATAAATCTTATAAATCCTATAGCTCTTACAATACTATCCTCATTTTTAGCAATAAAAACTGAGTTAAAAATTAAATAGATATAAATAATGATAAGAAAATAAAAATTAAAATCGTGAAAAAAAACTAAATTTTTTCTTTGATAAAGGTCAAATATGAATAGTAAACCTATAATCAATATGACTGCATTACTTATTGCAGATCCGACAAGTAGAGATATTGGTAAAATTAGAATCAAAAAATAATTAATTTTTGTTGTTAAATTAATTTTTTCGCTTAACGATTGATTCATGATTAACTATACTTTATTTATCACTTTGATAAAAAAGTACAAAGAAAGAATCAATAATTTAGATTTTAATAGAATTAATGCCTAAAAATAAAAAAAATTTAATATTTTTTATGCCATTTATAGATAGAGGGGGCGTTGAAAAAAACTTGCTTCTAATCGCAAATTATTTTAGCAAAAAAATATCAAACATTAAAGTATGTACATCTTCTTTAAACAAGAGGAAAATTTTTAATAAAAATATTAAATTTTTATCTCCTTCCATAGATGCCCCAGAAAAAATTAATATAAGAATAAAATATTTTTTGTGTTTATATACTTTGTTTAAATTTCTATGTTCAAATAAAAATACTGTTGTATTTACTTTTCAAGCAAATATTTATTGCGTGTTAATATGCAAAATTTTAAATGTTAAAGTGATTGTTAGAAGTAATTCATCTCCATCTGGGTGGAATCATAATTTTTTAAAAAAATTTTTTTACAAACTAATCATGTCTAAAGCTGACAAAATAATTGTAAATAGTTTCGAATTTAGAAATCAAATGCAAAAAGAATTAAATCTGAAAACCAAATGTATTTACAATCCATTGGATATATCAATTATAAAAAATAAGTCGAATAAAGGTAAAAATGAACTATTTTTTAAAGAAAAAAATTTACTTAAATTAGTTAATATTGGAAGGTTTACTGATCAAAAAGACCAAATAACAATTTTAAAAGCTATTAATAAACTAAAATTAAAATTAAAATTAAAATTAATTATTATTGGTTATGGAGAAAAAAAATATGAACTATTTAGATACATCAAAAAAAATAATCTTTCTAGAATTGTAAAAATTAAAGATAGAATTTCAAATCCTTATAAAATATTATATCAATCTGATGTCTTTATTCTTTCCTCTAAATTTGAAGGACTGCCTAACGTACTTTTAGAGGCCGCTGTTCTAAAAAAATTTATAATTTCAACCAAATGTCCTACGGGACCCAAAGAAATATTATTGAATGGAAAGGGTGGACTTTTTTTTAAAATTGGTAATTACAAAGATTTGTCAAATAAAATAGTATTTTATAATAATAATAAAAAAAAATTAAAACAAAGGACTTTAGCTACATTTAAAAATTTAAGAAAATATGATTTTGATAATAATTTAAAAAGATACTATTATGAGGTTATCAAATTTCTTTAATCTAAAAAAATATTTTTAATAATTTCGTGATGTCTTAACAAAGAATATTTTAAACAATTTTTTTTTGCTAAAATTTTTTTAGCTTTTAAATTGGGTTTTTGAGTAATGTAGCTTGTCAAAGCATCAAACAAAGCATTATTTTTATTACTTTCAAACAGTATTCCCGCTTTTCCATTCTGAAGAAACTCTTTGGGGCCATTTTTACAATCACTTGAAATTACAAATGAGTTGTTAAATGCTGCTTCGATCAATACAAATCCTGGATCTTCCCATAAAGATGATAGTATAAATGCCTCAGCTTTTCTCATATATTCAAACACATTTTCATTATATCCCAATAAAAAAACTCTTTTTGGGAGATGAAGGCTGTGAATTAGATCATTTAAATGATCGTGCTCTTCCCCTTTTCCAAAAATTAACAGATCAAAATCCATATTTTTTTCTGAAAATTTTTTAAACTCTTTTATCAAATAAGAAAAATTTTTTTGTTTGGTAAGTCTTCCAACAGAAATAAAAAATTTTTTTTTATGAAAATTAATTGTATCTGTTTGAGAATTTTTTTTTTTATTCTTATATTCTTTAATATTTATTATTGGATCTGGTAGAAAAATTAACTTATCTTTTAAAAAAATATTATTGTCAGACAGCTGATTTAAAAGTTCATTTGAAGGAAAAGTCACTCTAAAAATTTTTTTAGAACATAGTTTCCAAATATTTTTTCTGATGAATGTTAACTTTGGGTAGCCTGAAATTCTTAATATAAGTTTTGTTTTAAATTTAAAAAAAATAAATATCAAGAATGGAATTGAAGTTAATAAGTGGGATACCAGAAAATCAGGCCTTTTTTTGATAAGTAATTTTATTAAAGGGAAAAAACTTAAAACAGCTATAATAAAATAAGAAAATCTGCTTTTGATATAACCAGATTTTGGTAAATATTCAAAAATATTAAATCCTATATCTATTAATCCAACATTATTTTTTTTGAACAAATCTTTTTCTTTATTCCACTCTCCACAAACATTAATTATATTTACATTAATATTTTTGCTAGAATACTTACCAAGTGATAAAGCTGAATTGATTGTAGATTTATAGGTTCCAACTTTTTCTAAACAAGGAGACCAATAAAAAACACTTTTCATTCTAATTATTTAAAATTGTAATATAAATTTTTTTTCCTAAAAAATTAAACCATGGATATTCGGTTTCAAACTTTTTAAAGTGATTATTATATCTCAAATAAAAATTTTTATCTCCACCAATAAATTTATAATTTGTATTAATTAATGGATTATAGTTATATTTCATAAATTCATCATTCAACCTTATTCCATTTCTCAAAATAAAAATTAATAATGTAACTGTGATTATTAAAAAAGCTCTGTTTGTAAAATCTTTAAAAATAAATTTGAATTTAGACAAGTAAATACTAAGAGGTATAAATACCATTAGTGCAATTAGATGATAACCTCCATATCTTAAAGAAGGATGCTTTAAAAACCATTCACAAAATAATAAAAAAATAAAAAAATATACTGAAATAAACCTCACATCATAAAGTTTATTTTTTTCTTTTTTATAGAAAGATAAAAATATAATAAAAATCAAAAAAAATAATCCTGCAAGATAATCACTTACTTTATTGAAAAAATAGATATCTACCCAATTAGCTAGCCAATTAAAATTGGCAATATAATCTAATCTATTTTCAACGATATAATTTGGATTAGCTCCTCCCTTCGACCAAAGTTCAAACCAGATGTTTACCTTGTCAATTTCTTCATTGCTTAATGACCAAGAAAAATTTTCAAAACATAAAAAGGTTGCTGGATAAACTAAGCAACCAGAGTTTATAAAAGTAAAAAAAATTGTAAATATCAATAATATAATACAATAGAAAAATGTTTTAGAAAAAAACAATTTAAGAAAAAAATCAATTGTATTTTGATAGAATAAAAACAAAAACAATATAGGCAAATTAATTAGATAAAATGGTTTTATAGTTGCTACAAAACAAATAATAATGATTAAAAATTTCATTAAATATAAATTTTCATAATTCTGTTTACAATTGATTAAATAAATAAATAAAATTAAACATATTATTGTCAAAATCATTCCAGATCGATCAGTTCCATGTTCCGCCAATCTATAAAAAAAGATGTTTATAAAAACAAAAGAAATTAAACTTAAGAAATTTATATATCTACTCTCATTAAAAAATTTTTTATTCAAAATAAAATTTATCAAAACTAAATTTGAAAAACCTAAAATTAATGCTGAAGAGATATGAAATAAATATACTCCAACTACTGGTAGATGAAACATTGAACTTAAAAAGAAAATTGATGATGGACTTCTGAAACCATTATTAAATTGACCAAAACCAATAGGATGAGAAAATTCTGTTAAAAAAACTGTATATGGAAAATGATAATAAGGAAAATCATCATGGTTTTTTCCAACTGTGATAAAGATAATTAATATGAAAAAAACAATAAAAAATGGAATAATCTCTTTTTTAAGATCTGGCACTTTTTTTGAAAAAATGAAAATAAATATTAATCCTACAATCCAAAAGAATAAATTAAAAAATATACCATGACTAAAAAAAATTGAAGAAAGAAATGAAAATGAACAAGCAAAAGTAATTCCTAATATCCCATAAATTCCTATAGAAGAACTTTTTATATTTAATAATTTACCAACTAAAAATCCATAACCGACTAGGGAAAATGAAATAAAAAAAAAAATATAGATACATCATTTAAATAAAAAATTTTTGAGTCCAAAATATAAAGCAAGTTAAATAATAATCTAAACTTGGCTTAAAAGGTTTTTTTCTTTTTTTTAGAATAAACTCTAGGTATTTAAATGCTTCATATCTTCTAATCCACCATCTGATTGAGAGTTTTTTTATTTTCGATGTGATCCCATTTGGGTCAATCGAGTAATAAGTAAGTCTTATAGGTATTAAATTGAATTGATTTAAAAAAAATTTTGAAAATATTGTAAGTCTTGCATCAATTTCTAAATTTTCATATTTATTTTTCTCAATTAGTTTTAAAAACTTTTTAAAGAAACTTCTTTTAAAAGAAATACAACTAGTGGGGATTATAGTTGGCCAGATGGAGTAATTTTTTCTATTTTTTTCATTAAATATAAATTTTTTCTTATTAAGTTTGGGTAGATTAAAAACACAATCAAAATTTTTATCGCCTAAGGTTTTGTGAATCAATGATAATTTATTTTTTGAAAAACAATCATCACCATCTAATAAACAAATTAAATTTCCCTTAGATTTTTTAAAACATTTTAAAATTCCATTTATCTGATTTAAAGCAGGAGATTTATATTTTTTTTTTTTGTTTTTAATTAACTTAATATTCTTAAATTCTTTTAATTTCTTTAAGGAATCATCGGTTGATGCATCATCAAATAAGATGATTTCGTAATTTTTATACCTATTTATCTTTAAAGATTTTATAGTTTTCCTCAAAAATTTAGACTTATTATAGTTTGTAATTAAAATACTTATCATTATTAATAATTAAAAAATTAATTTTTTAATTGAATCATTAATTCTTAAATTAGTAATTTTTTTTAGTTTTGAAATATTACCAACTAAAGATGTTGCTGTCGTATTATCGATAAACTCATAATTCTTTTTATTATGTTTCTTAAGAATTGTTAGAGCTATATCTTTCAAGTGAATAGGATTGCCGCTGGCTATATTTATTATCCCTTTGTATCGCTTATTTAGTAAATAAAAAATTACTTTTGAGATGTTAGTCATTGATATGAAGTCTCTAAAATGATTTAAATTCTTTAAGACTAATTTTTTTTTAGATTTACTAATTCTTTTTTTTAAGTCAGGAATAAGATATCCTTTTTTTTGATCTTTATTCGTTGTGCTAAATATCCTACCAATACAATAGGAAATTTTTTTTTTATTTAATTTTTTGATTATATATTTTTCAGCTTGTAATTTAGTATTTCCATAAAATGAAATTGGCTTAGTAGAAAAATTTTCAGAAATTTTATTTTTTGATGAGCTATAAACGTGCGAAGTTGAGGAAAAAAAAAACCAACTAATATTACTTTTTACACAAGCATCAACAATATTTTTAGTACCATAGAAATTCACATTTTTTGCTTTTGTTCTATTTTTATTAACCGTTTTGATAGGAACTACCGCCGCTAAATGAATAATAACATCAAAATTATTTTTTTGGATCCATTCGAAGACTTTTTTTCTATTTGTTATGTCGTTTTTAAAAGTATTAATTTTTTTTAATCTAAAATTTTTTAGGACCACTTTTCCAAGACTTCCTGTTGATCCTGTTAAACCAATATTGATTGTTTTTTTCATTTCAAAAAAATTTATTTTTTAATCATTTTTCTTAAAATATTTTTAAAACTTTTCTCCCTGGAAATAATTTTTTTTGGTTGATTTAAATGATCTTCTTTTTTAATTATTCTGCACATACCTGAAGAAATAAACGTAAAGAAAATATCAAAATTATCAAAATTATTGTTGTAAATTTTCATCAATCTCTTAAAAGTTTCTCTATTATTAATTTCGCAATAAAAATTATCTCTGTAATTTGACTTTAAATATGGGAGCCAACTAATATCGTCGATATAAAATTGCCCACCTATTTTTAAAAAATTATAATAATAATAAAAAATTTTTTCAACATGGTCTGCTTCATGAATAGAGTCTAAATAAATTATATCAAATTTTTTTGGCAATTTCTCTTTCAGAAATTCAAAATTGTCATCTCTAGTTTGCAAAAATGTCCAATTTTGATCATCAAATAAATTTGAATAGTCATCAACATCTACTGAAAAAAGTTTCCCCCCCTTTTTTTTACATAAATCAAGAAATATCTTAGTTGACCTACCCTCTCTTACGCCAAACTCTAATATGTTTGGTTTTAACACTTCTTGAATTTCACTCTCTAAAAAAACTTTTATTTTATAGTCATAATCTGACATATCTTTTAAAATTTTATTTTAGATGTAAACATTGCTAGTGGTGTTTTATTTAGTACATTGTTAATTAAGAAATTGTCAGAAGAATGAATTCTTGAACGATCCCAATAAATAAGTGAACCTATTTTCCATTCTACAACTTTATCAATTTCAAGACTCTTACAATCTTCGTAGGGTTGATGGGACATATATTTGCGATAATCTTCTTCATTAAAATTTAAATCATTCACCATGTGTTTATTAGTTCTTATATTGTATCTCTTACTTTTAGTTAAACTTTCAATGTATTTTTTAAATTTTTCATCTACATGAAAGCTGCTATTTTTATAGATTGTTTCTTGATTATCTAAATTAACGATATTTTTGTAAAAATCATTTATATCTAAAATATCAACAAAATTACCATTTTTATCTTTGATGATAAAATCATAGTCTTTACCAATATTTTGAGTAAATAAAGCAGACTCGTTGTACCACTTATTTTTGAATATAATTGTATTAGGAGGTTTCTTGCTTTTAGAATTTTCGTTGTACACAATTTCTAAAGGAATAATAATATTCTTAAAAATCACATCTTTTGGATTTTTTCCAGTATCAGCATGAAGTCTTAGGGGGTATCTAGAGGTAATTATATGTGGCTGAAAGTCATTTACAAAAAATTCACCAACTTTTTCTTCTATCCTTTTTTTTAAATTTAATAATCTTTCTGATTGCTCAAAATCAAAGAAAATTTTAGTACTTTCCTCTCTTTCAACAGATTGGCTTTTTCCAACAGATTTATTCTTTAAATTTCTAAAATAATCTAAAAGTTCATCGCATTCATTTTTAGTTAAAAAATTTTCTACAACATTCACACCAGTTTCATGTTTTTTAATTTTTTCTAATATATTTTCATCAAAAAAACTGCTCATAAAATCTTATTTATATTTTATATTAATCCCACAAATCTCTTATTTTTTTATATTCTTTAAAAACTTTTTCAAAATTACTCATAACTTTTTTTTCATCACAATGTTTATCGTAAAATAATTTCGCAGCATTTAGTTTAATCTCGTTGGTTTCTTTATCATTTTCAATTATTTTTAAATTGTCCAAAAAAGACTCAATATTGTCTATGTCGATTTCGGTTAAATGATTTTTGACACTATTATCAGACAACCCTTTGGTGTAAAAGATATTTTTTTTAAAAAAGAATGCCTCATACATTGGAATTGTCGTGTGACCAATATACGAAGGCATTAAAACGCCATAACAATTCAAGTACAATGATATTAATTGAAAATCACTCAGATAATGAAAAATACTGATATGTTCTTCTAAATTATTTTCTTTAATTAATCTTTTCACATATTTTAAATTTCCATTATCGTATCCACAAAAAACAAAATGAATATTACTTTTTTTATCTTTTTTTAAATTTAAGCAAACATCGATGATATATTTATGATTTTTATGGGCCCAAAATTGAGCTGGATAAATAAATATTTTTTTTTCTAATGGTAATTTTAAATTATTGTAAGTCTTCTCATAATCATAGTCTAAATTTTTTTCATACAGATTAGGTAGTGTAAAGGAATATGATTGTACAATAATCTTATTTTCATCTGCATTAAAAAACTTTACTAGTAAGTTTTTATCTTTTTCTGCACCAACAAAAATTTTAAAAGATTTTTTTACAGCATTATCAATAATAGAATCTCTTAAATCATTATCATGGCCCTTTTGATATTCTGGAAAAAAACCATGTGTTCGATGTTGCATTGATAAAAGCATAACAATAAAATTTATTTTACCAACTAATAATGATATTTCATATGGTGCATTAAAAAACAATAAATCGAATTTTTGAGATAATAAAAATTTTTCAAATCTGTTAATTAAAGAAAACTTTTTATAAATTTCCTTAAAAAAAGGAAGTTTTAAAATAAAAGATTCAATCCTAAAAATTAAATTTTTTTTAAATAAAACAGCTTTCGAACCTTTTTCCTCAATTATTCCTTTTTGTTCTTCATTAGAAACAATATAATTAATTTCATATGAGTTCGGTAGATTTTTTTTAAATAATTCTAAAAGTCTTATATTTTGATGATGAGCCCCACCCGTATTTTGTAACGTTTCAAAATATATTCCTATCTTCATATAATATTTGTTTTTTAGCAGTTATTTAAATTAGAATGATGGCAAAAATAAAGTTATTAAACATTTTTAATTTAATATATCTATATATTAAAATAATACTAAATAATAATATTT
>MDTB01221192.1_pt1 | contig 20166 bp, 17 predicted proteins | sample 811161 | NCBI WGS metagenome assembly MDTB01 (sample SAMN05326650, study PRJNA326480) | marine metagenome | isolation source: seawater | place: Mediterranean Sea | collected 2009 | reverse complement strand
CTTTCTACCTTTCTACCTCTCTATCTTTCTACTTTTTCAACCCCCTTGCTTTTAAGGGCCATGAGATTAGGGCAGGTTTTGCGTTTTCTGACCAGTTAGCTTCAACGGCGTCGAGCTATGGCACTTTTTTTAAACGTGCACTTGGCACTTGCCCACTAAGAACGGTTCTGTGCTAGTGATTAGGCTCGCCACTTTTTTTCGACAAATCGCCCAAATTGCTGATCAGTCTAGGTAACATTGCCTGACCGATTAACAGAGAAATTCATGAGCAACATTCAAAAGTGCCTTTTTCCTGTCGCGGGGTACGGCACTCGGTTCTTACCTGCGACGAAGGCTATGCCCAAAGAGATGCTGCCGGTGGTTGATAAACCTTTAGTCCAATATGGCGTGGAGGAGGCGGCCGAAGGTGGCTTGAACAAAATTTGCTTTGTCACCGGCCGTGGCAAGCGATCAATCGAAGATCACTTCGATATTAATTACGAACTCGAAAAGCAAATTGCCGGTACTGGCAAAGAGGTTGCGCTATCCGGTATTCGGGATTTGATCGATCAATGTTCTTTTGCCTATACGCGTCAGCGTGAAATGCTGGGGCTAGGTCACGCGATTTTAACTGGTCGAGAAATCATTGGCGATGAGGCTTTCGGAGTAATTCTCTCCGATGACCTATGCCTCGTTGAAGAAGGCCCGGGCGTTATGGCGCAGATGATTAGGCTTTACCGCCAATTTCGTTGCAGCATTATCGCGATCGAGGAAGTGCCAAAGGAACGAATCAGTAAATACGGGGTGATTGCTGGCGAAGCGATAAGCGATGATCTAATTCGAGTTACGGACATGGTTGAAAAGCCTGACCCAGACGAAGCACCTAGTAACTACGGTATAATCGGACGGTATGTTTTGACCCCGGATATCTTCAACATCATCGAAAATACGGTGCCAGGGTTAAATGGCGAGGTGCAAATAACAGACGCCTTATTGAAGCAGGCACGCGAAGGCTGTGTCATTGCTTACAAATTCAAGGGGCGGCGTATTGATTGTGGTTCGGTAGAGGGATTCGTTGAGGCGACTAACTATTGTTATGAAAAATTTAGAAATAATTAGCCCCGCTTATGTCTTTTGAGTTTTCGCTAAGAGAGCTAGGCAACAAGCCAACGGCCCCCATCCGATTAACGGATCCGCTGGCACGTGCAGAACTGCCGACTCCCGCGCTGGTCATCAACAGAGCAGCGCTGTCTCGCAATTTGAGCAAGATGCATACTTTTCTGGAAGCCTCCGGGAAAGGTATGCGCAGCCATAGCAAGACGCATAAGTGTCCGACTATCGCGCTTCAGCAAATCAGTGCTGGGGGCGTTGGTATCTGCGTCGCGAAAATCGGCGAGGCCGCGGCGATGTTGCAAGGCGGCGTCACCAATCTCCTGATTACCTCGCCGGTAGCCACGAGCACCAAGGCGCGGCTGTTGAACCATCTGCTCTCGCAATACAAAGGCAATAAGCCTGATGATTCGATGGCGGCTAGTCTGAATACCCAGATGGAGCCAGGGACAAAAACGGACATAGACATCAAGCTGGTGGTTGATTCCACTGTAGGCCTGAAGTTACTAGAGAAATACATCGATCCTGCCAACCGCATGGGTGTGCTTATTGATATCGACGTGTCGATGGGGCGCACCGGGGTGCGAGATCTAGAAACAATCCTGTCGTTGATAGAACGAGTAAGTAACGACTCACGATTCTACTTCGCCGGTGTGCAGCACTACGCCGGACAAATCATGCACGTGGAGAGTTATGCTAAGCGCCGCGAGAAATCGCTACGATCGTGGGAAGCGACCGGCGAATTGATTGCGTCAATAGAAAGCCGCGGGTTCGCGGTGGACGTCGTCACGGGTGGCGGCACAGGTACTTACGATATCGATGTATCGGTAGCCGCTATCACAGACCTGCAAGTGGGTAGTTACATATTTATGGATGCAGAATACAGGGCAGTGCACAGTCGCGATAATGACGTATTCGACGACTTCGAGATCGCGCTAACCGTTCTTTGTAGCACCATCAGTCAACCTAAAGAGGGCCTGATTACCGTCGATGGGGGCTATAAGGCGTTTGCTTCTGACAGCGTCGTTCCACAGTGTATCGATCTACCTGACGTCGCATTTAGATTTGCCGGGGACGAGCATGGCGTCTTGATTTTGCCCTCGGGTGAGCAAGAGGTTCGCTTAGGGCAAACGTTGAGTTTTGCCACTCCGCACTGCGACCCGACCGTCAATTTACACGACTACTACTGGATTGAAGAGGCCGATGGACGCATCAGTGAGTGTTGGCCGATCACTGCACGTGGTTGCTCTTGGTAGCTGCACTTTTGCAAACGATGGTTAGGCGACTGCTATGTTTGGACTGATTCAATCCGGTGGCTTGATCATGATTCCGCTGCTGGCCTGCAGCGTAATCGCCTGTGCCATCGTTGCGGAGCGTTGCTGGTACCTCAGACCAAGTGAAATCGTGCCACCAAACCTCGCTGCAGAAGTTGAATCACATTTAGCGAGACTGGTTGATAATCCAGTGGCTGTGGATACGTTGAGCAGACACTCGCTGATGGGCAAAGTGCTGGCAAGTTGTTTGGCCAAACCATTGCAATCAGCTCCAGAACTCGAAAGTGAATTGTCTGCCGCGTTGGACCAGGCTGCTCATACCATGGAACGCTATTTGACGGCGCTAGAGGTGATCGCAGCTGTGACCCCTTTGCTTGGGATCTTAGGCACAGTGGTAGGCATGATCGATGTCTTTAGCACGGTGGTACAAGCCCAGTCGCAACCACCTGAAATGTTAGCGGGCGGTATTTCCACAGCATTGGTGACTTCGGCCGTTGGTTTAACGATTGCTATTCCCAGCCTGACCTGCCATCGATTTCTGGTTCGCAGGGTGGATGCTTATTTGCTGGAGATCGAAGCAGTAGGCCGTCGTGTCATCGACCTAAAGTTGGGACGGCTGCTCGATACAGCGGGGAATGCTGGTCCAACGGCAACTTCGTCAGACAAGATATCAACGTCACCCTCAAACGAACTGAGTCATGACAGTTAGAAGCAGGCGACGTGCAAAGTTTTCGATTGTTGATCTAACGCCGTTGATTGATGTCGTATTTTTGCTGTTGATATTTTTCATGGTTTCGCATTCAACGCTGGATACCTATGGGATCGACATAACGCTACCCGAGGCGGGCGGCGGGGCTGGAATGGATGCGGCGGCCATCACCGTTGCGGTAAATGCTGCCGGTACCTATTTTGTGAATGGAGAGGCGGTTACGGCCGCTTCAAGCTCTGCATTAGTGTCTGCGCTACAACCGCTTGTGGTCGCGCCAAGGTCTCGCTATACCGTCACTGTTGTAGCGGACGCCGACAGTAGTCATCAGTCTGTTGTGACCGCCTTAGATGCTTGCGCTCAACTCGGTCTGACGCAAGTATCGTTGGCAACCGCGGTAGCCACTGAGGACCTTTCTATTGGCTCCAAGGTGCTACGCTAATGCGTTCTCTAGCGCCTCTGTCAGTAAGGCGATAACCAGAGATCGGTATGGCAAAGTTTAAAGAGCATTTATACGGCCGCTTACTAGGCTTCGTCCTTCCTTATCGGTTATTACTAGGCGTATCGCTGTTAGGATTTTTTTTAGCTGCAGCGGCTGAAGCCTATTTCGTCCGTCTTTTCGGAAATTTGATCGATGCTTGGGATGGTCTATCCGTCAATCCGGATATGACGATCCCTCTGTTGATGGTCGCTGCGACAGCCGCACGCGCGGTTGGGGCCTTGCTCGGCGAGACGGTCATGGCACGGGTTTCATTTAATGTTGTGTTTAACATCCGGCAGGTGCTGTTTGATCAATTGCTGAATTTGCCGGCTTCGTATTATGACAATACCAGTCAGGGCCATATTGTTTCGAGGATCACCTTTACCGTTGCGCAACTGAGAGATACCGGCACCGATGTACTTAAGGCGCTGGTGCAAGATGGACTTAAAGTCATCGTGTATCTGGGGGCTTTGTTATATTTGAATTGGCAGCTGACACTGATTTTTATCGCTGTCGTCCCGTTGCTAGCATTGCTGGTGTATCTCGCAAGTAATCGCTTTCGACGCATCTCCAGGCGGATTCAGAATTCCATGGGAGATGTGACGCACATTGTCTCTGAAGCGGTCAGTGGTAACCGTGTCGTCAAAATGTTTGGCGGCAAAGCGTATGAGACTGACCGGTTTACAGCTGCTAGTAAAATCAATCGCCAACAAAATTTAAAGATGGCCGTAACCCGTGTTTTCAGCGCGCAAATTAACGAGACCATTATCGTTAGCGCACTGTGTTTGCTGATCGTGTTGTTATATCAACCTGAGATTGGCGGCGGTTTGAGCAGCGGGGATGCGGTGTTTTTTTTGAGTATGGCGGGCATGCTGGGTCGTCCGGTTCGCAAGCTGTCTGAGATTAACGCGAAGTTGCAGCGAGGTATGGCCGCTGCTGAGGATATCTTTGCCCAGCTCGACGAGCCAGAGGAAGCAACCGTCGCCACCGACGCGACTGATGCGCCTGTTCGGGCAGCTGGATCAATACGATTCGCGGATGTGTCCTTTCGCTATGCTAAAGATCGTAATTTGGTTCTGAAAAAAATCAATTTCTCCTGTGAACCAGGTCAAACGGTGGCCCTTGTCGGGCGCTCTGGGAGCGGTAAGTCCACTCTGGTCAGTTTGATTCCAAGATTTTATGAACTCGCATCGGGCCAGATATTTTTGGACGGCGAAGATATTGCCGACGCGGATCTACAGTCCCTGCGGCGACAGATAGCTTTGGTTTCCCAGAACGTAGTGCTGTTTAACGACACGCTTCGCAATAATATCGCGTACGGTGAACTTGCGGATGTAGACCCTGGGCGCTTAATGGATGCTGTTAGCCGCGCACACGTAGCCGAGTTTTTGCCAGATCTTACAGACGGATTGGACACCCTAGTAGGTGACGATGGCGTGCTTTTGTCTGGCGGGCAACGGCAGCGGGTCGCGATAGCTCGAGCCATTTTAAAAGACTCACCGATCTTAATTATGGATGAAGCCACCTCGGCTCTGGACAACGAATCGGAACGGTACATTCAGGATGCTTTGGTTGAAGTGATGGCGGGTCGCACAACCGTGGTTATCGCGCATCGTCTATCCACGGTTGAATCTGCCGATGAAATAATTGTCATGGATCAAGGCTGCATTGTTGAGCGAGGCAAACATGGCGCGTTGCTTGCCCAACAGGGAGTTTATGCTGAATTGCATGCTGCGCAGTTCCAGGACGAATTAGCGCCCGTTTCCAATGAAGCCGGTCAGGTTGCTGCTGCTTCGGGTCAATCGAATAGAACTTCTGTCTGGCAACGTTCGATGATTCTGAGTGAACCGACTAATCGCTTGGTCGATGCCTGGTATAGTGGTGCGGGTTGGACCCGATGGTTGTTGCCGTTTAGCTGGGCCTTTGCGGTGTTGAGCCGCTGGAAGATGCGACAAGCCAAGCGCTGGCAACAGCAACATTCGCGCAGTCCCCTGCCGGTAATTGTGGTGGGCAATCTGACCGTCGGTGGCACCGGAAAAACCCCGTTAGTATTGTATTTGGTCGAAAGTCTTTTGCAGATGGGCTTTAACCCGGGCATTGTAATGCGCGGTTACAAAGGCTCATTAAGCAAGCGTGGCGCATTGTTAGAGCAAGATTGTGATCCGCTTCAGTATGGCGATGAAGCGACTATGTTGCGTGCTCGAACTCATGTACCGATAGCGGTTGGAGCGGATCGAGCTCGTTCGCTGCAACGACTCGAAAGCGCTGGCTGCGACATTGTTGTGTCGGATGACGGTTTGCAACACCTTGCGATGGCGCGGGATATTGAAATTGTGGTTGTTGATGGCACTCGCGGTTTGGGTAATGGCAGGCTACTGCCAGCGGGGCCGTTGCGAGAATCCGCAGATCGTCTGCAGCAGGTTGATTGGGTAGTCGTCAATGGCGGCGACGGTGACGGTTTTGACTATACCGACAGCTTGCATATGGAAATGCAGGTTCGTTACTTTCAGAACCTTGCTAGTTCCGCACAGCTGACGCCGGAAGCGTTTTGTCAGCAATATAGTGAAGTCAACGCGGTGTGCGCGATTGGCAATCCTCAGCGCTTTTTTGGCACCCTCGTCAGTCTGGGGTTGAACTTACACACGTATAGCTTTGCCGATCATCATCTGTTCGAGGTTTCGGATTTACAGAGCTTGGTTAATTTACCGGTCGTTTGTACCGAAAAAGACGCGGTTAAATTGCGTGGCCTGGAGTGCGATAAAGAATTCATTTGGGTTTGTAGCATCGCTCCGCACTTTGATTCGGATGTGTATGCACGACTACAAGACCTGCTCAGACGCAAGGCTATTGCGCCACAATCAGTCCTCAGTGGTTTGGCCGCATCTTCGGACCTGGTGGGCTAAGTAGGCCCACATCTATTTCACCGACGATTGAATCAGTCGATAATAGGAGCAGTGCTTTCGAGCCGCTAACTCGACCGCAAACAATCCGTTGTTTGTAACTCTAAAAACCAGTTACCGGATTCAGCAGATTATGGCAGTGCACATAGTGATTCCAGCTCGATACGCATCGACGCGGCTACCCGGTAAGCCGCTAGTCGATATCCTCGGTGAACCGATGATTGTCCGCGTCGTGCGACAAGCGGCGCTAATAGATGTGCAATCTATAACGGTAGCGACCGACGATGAGCGTGTGCTGGCTACGGTAAAGTCAGCTGGGTACGATGCGATGATGACCAGCCCAGACCACGAGTCGGGATCGGATCGAGTGAAAGAAGTCGCCGACCGTATCGGGTTTGCGTTAGAAGATATCGTTATTAATTTGCAGGGTGATGAGCCGTTACTGCCATTGCAGGCGTTGCAGGTGCTGATCGAAGGCTTGCAGGCAAATGAAGGCTGTGGCATGGCTACGCTGTCCGAGCCGATAGATAGCTTCGAGATGCTGGGAAACCCCAATGTCGTCAAAGTCGTTCTTAACGAGCGCAGCCGGGCCCTGTATTTCTCCCGCGCGCCGATTCCCTATCCACGGGATGTATGGTCGCCAACGGATACGCTCCCGTCCGCCGAAATCAGTGAGCTGTTGAACGATGGCGTCGTGCGTCGCCATGTGGGTATATACGGGTTTCGAATGCATGGTTTGGCCAGGTTCGTGGCCTTACCACCCTCGCGCCTAGAATCAATAGAAAAGCTTGAACAATTGCGTTGGTTGGAAGCCGGGGAAGATTTGTTGGTGCTGGATGCAGGCGTAGTCGTGCCAGGAGGAATCGATACCCAGGCAGATTTGGATCGAGTACTCGCGGCCCTCAAACAACACGGTGAGTAAATGCAACCGTGTTGGATTGGGCCATTGAGTTGGGTAAAGCCGTTACTTCGGTGCCATACGAATACCGCCGTCGAGACGAATGGTTTCGCCGTTCAGGTAAGGGTTCGCGACGATTTGCTGCGATAGCGACGCGAATTCGGGTGGTAAGCCAAGACGCTTAGGATATTGGACCATGTCAATTAGCGGATCGCGGACCTGATCCGGCGCGCCAGCCATCATTGGCGTGTTGAAGATTCCTGGAGCGATGGTGCAAATGCGTACGCCCTGACGAGATAGGTCTCTCGCGATAGGCAGGGTCATGCCAGCAACGCCAGCCTTGCTGGCAGAATACGCAGCCTGACCAATCTGGCCGTCGAATGCCGCGACAGAGGCGGTGTTGATGATCACACCACGCTCTAGTGCTTCACCCTCGGGCTCGTTCACTTGCATGATAGCAGCACATTTGCTCAATACTGAGAAAGTGCCGATGAGGTTCACCTGCACAATGAAATTGAACTTAGCGATGTCTAAAGCGCCTTCGCGACCCACTGTTCGCGAGGCTGCGCCGATGCCTGCGCAGTTTACGTTGATATGGATGGCACCAAAGTCTTCCTGAACCTGAGCGACTGCAGCACTGACTGACGCATCGTCGGTAACATTCACCTGGTACGCTTTGGCGTCGCCGAGCTCTTTTGCGGCGGTGTTTGCCAGATCTTCGTTTAGGTCAAAGATCGCAACACGACCGCCATTGGCAATAATCATTTCCGCAGTGGCTCTGCCTAATCCTGATGCGCCGCCGGTAATGACGGCGACTTTTCCTTTTATGTCCACTTCCTATCCTCACGTTAGTTTCTACTAGCCGTGTAGTATACCCTAAGGTGTCTTAAAAACTGTTCTCTGTCATGTTGGACTATTACCAGAACTTTTTATCACCGCAAGAATCCGCGCAGCTTATGAATTGGCTGGATGCCAGCGAGGAAGTGAATTGGCAAAGCGAAACCTTTCGAATATATGGTCGGGAGGTTACCGCGCCTCGGACGCTCACTTGGTTTGGTGATGCCGGTTTGAATTATCGCTATACCGGTTGCGACCACTTTACCCACGGGTGGCCAGAGCCTCTGCAGCGCATTCGTCAAAAAGTGCACGCTCTTAGTGGTCTGTGGTTTAACTTCGTACTCTTGAATCGTTATCAGAATGGCGCTCAATACATGGGATGGCATAAAGATGATGAACGTGGCGCCGCAGCAACCATTGCTTCTTTGAGTCTAGGCGCGTCGCGCCGTTTTCGAGTCGATTCAAACACCAGCGGCGAACGCGAGACCTTGCAGCTCGAAGATGGTTCGCTGCTTGTTTTTGATGGCAGGCAGCGCCATTGTTTGCCGGCCACCAAACGATGTGACCTGCCTCGCATCAACCTGACCTTTAGACGGATTCAAGCTTGAAGCTGGCGACACCGTTCGCGCTGCCGAATACGCTTGCTTTGCCAGCCTGGGCAGATTTTGGCGCTGAGCTTGAAACGCCTGACGACGTTTGTGAGGCGATTCAGTTTGCGCGGGCGCATAGAGCGCCTTTGCGAATACTCGGTGCTGGTTCAAATGTCATCGTAGCGCCTCAAGTCGCAGGGTTTGTTGGCAGAATGTCGATTGTCGGGATTGATGTCGTCGACGAAACAGATAGCACCATCACGATTCGCGTAGGCGGTGGTGAGAACTGGCATCAGCTGGTACTGCGTTGTATCACTAACGGATGGTACGGGATTGAAAATCTGGCGCTAATACCTGGAACCGTTGGCGCAGCCCCGGTGCAAAACATAGGGGCTTATGGCGCTGAGCTTGCCGACTTTGTCGTTGAAGTCGAAGGTTTTGACGATGTAGGGCGTACCATTACGCTAGACAACGAGCGTTGTGGTTTTGGTTACCGCAGCAGTATTTTTCAATTGCAGCCAGGATTGACCATTACTCATGTGCGGCTACAACTACAAAAGGTTTTCAGGCCCCGGCTGGGCTATCCGGGCTTGCGCAAGCAGTTTGCGCATAATCGTTTAAAGACACTCACGGCGCGGCAGGTGGCTGATGCCGTAATAGCTATGCGGCAAGCGAGATTACCGGATCCAGACAGGCACCCTAATGTCGGTAGTTTTTTCAAAAATCCTGTTGTATCGGCGGAGTTAGTCGAGACGATCCGCGCATTAGGTCTTGATGCGTATCTGGAAGGTGACGGCTACAAGCTTTCCGCGGCGCAGCTGATCGACTATTGCGGTTGGAAGGACAAGCCTGCGGAAAAGGTGGCATGCTGGCCCAATCAAGCGCTGGTGCTGGTTAATCAGGGCGGTGCAAAAGCGGCCGACGTATTGACTTATGCCGCTGCAATCCGCGCCGACGTCCAGGCCCGGCTAGGAGTGGCCTTGGTGCAGGAACCCACCAAAATCCAATAACCGGAATGGTTCAAAACCAGGCAGTGCGGCTAAAACGCGCTTTGTAATATCCTTTTGACCTTATCGTGTATGTCTACCTGAAATTGCCTATTTGGGATGCCCACTACCGGCGGCAGCCATTAATCGCACTGCCACCTGTTACCGCTCCCGTTTAGACAGTCCGCGTGCTAGGAAGCGTCTTGGTTGCTTTTTGCCGGCAGCACACCTAATTTTCGCAGCTCTTGCTCGCGTAAGCGTCTTTTTACTTCGCGGGGGTCATTGGAGGCACGTTCTGCTTTTTTTGCCGGTACCGGCGCTTCCGCTGACGGTTGGCTGTCAGGCGCCGCTTCTTCTTGTACGTCCGATTGGTCGATAGAAGCCACGGCGTCGTTCAAGACCTCTGCTTCTCCCGTTTCTACATAATCCGTAGCAGATGCTACAGCGCTCTCTACCTCCAGATCATTTTCTTCCACGGTTGCTGAGTCTGACTCGGTTAGCTCGCCTTCTCTGATTGTTGCGCTTTCGTCGTCACTCGCTATGACATCTGCAGCCGATTCGTCTGGCTGCGCCATCGTTTGCTCGATTTCAGTCTGATCGGATGCTGCTGGTCCCGCCTCATGTTGACCGGGTTCGTCTGAATTCGCTGCTTCTGGCATGGTTTCCTTCGCGCTCAATTTAGATCGATTTCGAGGATCATTGGACGCACGACGTGCCGGTTTGTTGCGCCCTTGCTCCGCCTCGATTTCGCTCTCGCTCTTTTTCTCCATCGCACCGCTTGCGTCAGGCGTATCAACCACATCGTTTGAGGGTTGCGTTTCCCGGGTTGATTCGGCTGTCTGTTCGCCCAGTTGCACGCTACCACTAGCAACGGCTGCTGCCGAGTCTGCTTTGTCAGTTGCCGTCGCTATGGTGGTTTCAGTATCACCTTTGATCGGGGTCACGGTTGCGGAATTTGTTTTCTCCGTCTTTGCGCGCGAAGTGGACGCGGTGCGATCACGCTTTGGCATACGTTTGCTGGCAGCCAATGCTTCTGCAGAGGGCTGTCTTTCTGCAGGAGAAACAGCAACGAAATCACGTTCATTATTTCCCGCCGTCTCGCTTTTATCTTGGTTGCTTTTTTCACTGGACTTTCGTGGTTTTTTCAACTCGTCGCGTTTGTCTTCTTTACGGGGTCCACGACGACGGCCTTTGTTTGGTTTGCTGTCTTGTTCGGTCTCGGTTTCTTCGAATTTTCTGTCTTGCGCGGCATCAGATTCCGGCCGATGTTTTTTATTTCGGTTGTCTTGCGCCCGAGGTTTGTTGGATCTGCGATCGTTGCGTGCGGAGGCGCGGCCGTCTGCGGCTTCTGCGCCCTCATCAGAGTCAGAAAACAAGCTTTTTAGAAAACGGCCAAGCAATCCTGGTTTTGACTTGCTGGCAACCTTGCTCTCCGTTTTGGCATCTCGCTTGCTCTTTTTTTGTGATGTAGCGGATGCTTCTGCGGTTTTGGGCGAGGGCTTAGGCGGCGCCATTTGCAGGCTCGGCTGAACCACAGCCTGTTGGCGCGGTGGGGTTGCTTTGTCCTCAGGTAACTCTTGCTGGATGTGCTGATTAGCGAGGTCGGATAGCTCGTTGCTGCCAATACTGCCTTCTTCTTCGACTTGATCACCGCGCAGTCGCTCGACCAAGTAAGTCGGTGTCGACAGGTTCATATTTGGGATGATCACCAAGCTGGTCCCTGTGCGTGCTTCAATCTCAACTGTATCCCGACGTTTTTCGTTGAGTAGATATGCACCGATGGCTAGCGGCACTTGCACCCGAATTACCGCACTCTTTTCCTTTAATGCTTCTTCTTCCATCACGCGCAAAATCGCGAGTGCCAAAGACTTGGTATCGCGGATACGGCCTTGGCCTGAGCAACGCGGGCATAATTCTGTCGTAACTTCTTCGAGCGATGGACGCAGGCGTTGCCGGCTCATTTCCAACAGGCCGAACCTTGAGATGCGACCGATTTGAATGCGCGCCCGATCGGACTCAACAGCCTGTTTCATGCGGTTTTCAACCGCGCGCTGATTCTTGGGCGCGACCATGTCAATGAAGTCAATCACTACCAAGCCGCCCATATCGCGAATCTTCAGCTGTCTGGCGATTTCATCTGCGGCTTCGAGGTTGGTATTCAGCGCCGTTTCTTCGATATCCGAGCCCTTAGTAGCGCGAGCTGAGTTGATATCGATAGAAACCAAGGCCTCAGTGGGATCGATGACAATACTGCCGCCGGATGGGAGTTGGACCGTGTGCTGAAATGCCGTTTCAATTTGGCTCTCGACCTGATAACGGCTGAATAACGGAATGCCGTCGTTATAAGGCTTAACCTTATCGGCATAGTGGGGCATGACCTGATTGATGAAGGCAGAAGCTTCTTCATAAGCTGCATCTCCCTCAATGAGCACTTCGCCAATGTCTTTGCGCAAGTTGTCGCGTATGGCACGCAGTACAGCGCTATTTTCCTGGTACAACAACGTGGGCGCATCAAAGGTATTGCCCGCTTCGGTAATAGACCGATAGACCTGCAATAGATAATCCAAGTCCCAGTTGAGTTCCTCGGAACTGCGACCAACCCCGGCAGTTCGTACAATTACGCCCATACCTTCAGGAATATTTATCTGGCTGAGTGCTTCGCGCATGGCGTCACGATCTTCACCTTCGATGCGACGAGAGATTCCTCCAGCGCGCGGGTTGTTAGGCATCAAAACCATATAGCGCCCGGCCAGGCTGAGAAAGGAGGTGAGTGCGGCGCCCTTGGTGCCGCGCTCTTCTTTCTCGACCTGAACTATGATCTCTTGTCCTTCTGCGACTAAATCCTGAATAGCGCCGCGCGGATTGCTCTTTTTCCTAAAGTACTCTTTCGCAATTTCCTTGAGAGGTAAAAAGCCTTGCCGCTCGGAGCCAAATTCGACAAATGCTGCCTCCAGGCTTGGTTCAACCCGAGTAACACGGGCTTTATAAATGGAAGACTTTTTCTGCTCGCGTTCTCGGTTCTCGATGTCCAGATCGTAAAGCTTCTGACCATCAACCAGGGCAATCCTGACTTCTTCAGGTTGCCGCGCATTGATTAGCATTCTTTTCATGATGATTTCCTTAGCGGTCGCACGGGTTAAAACCACGGGCGGACCTTGTTTGCTTAAAAAAGCGTTACAAAAGCTAAGGAAGAAATAACAGCAGTTAGTTCCGAACCAGACCGGTAGGCAGCACCTTTATCACTGTTGTGATTCGGATGCGCAAATTCAAATTAGAATCCAAAGTGACGACTAAGACGTCTTATTGAATTCAAATCACAGCAACAAGTTTTGTAAGATCAGCGGCCTCAGTCTTGGATCGTGAAGGCACTCAATATTCTTATTCGTTATAAGTACGCCGTTCCGTATCTGATCTGCGAAAAGATTGACCTCAAATCAATCTTGCGATGAACGCCTTTTACTAGGCGATCTCCTGCAAATTGGATCAGTTTGTGTTTTAAAACAAACCTTGTTCGGTATCGGTTTAACACCTGATACGTTGCTACGGGCCGCGTTGTCCCTAAAAGTGAATGATCTCGTAACGAAACGTCGTGAGAAGATTTAATTTTCAGGTACTTGGGATGCGCAATCGCATTCCTACACTCATGCTCGGCTATACGGGCTTCGCTATCTCATACGCGCTTTGGGAACATATTGCCCACAAAATGCCGTTACGCCAGAGCGCCAACCTATGATCTCGGATTGCACCAATTATGTGTGTGCCAAGATCGATAAACTTAATTGCTATGTGTTTTTGAATTTTACCGGTCCGCAAGCATCGAAGCCTTGTTACGAACCTGACTGTTTTCCTTAAATATATTTGCAATCAAACGCTCGCGTTTACCGAAGGCCACTCTTGAACACCCCACTGCTAGCGCAGCTTTTAGTCCAGCTAAGCGTCACTGCGCCACACTGGGAACGGGTTATCCTATTTGTAGGTGGATCGAGCCTTAGACTGCATTTAGCTTTAAGGTGATTTCTTCCTCAATTTTTTAAATTCGTTCTTCTTTGCCAAAGCTTGGTTTCTAATTTCGAAGCAAAGCGCCTGCGCGTCTTTGTTTGCTCGAAACCACCAAACCCATGCATTGCGCTGCCGAATCCGACAATAAGTATCTCAACAGCGCTCTCAATTTGATCTAAACGATCGTGCTCCCAAGCGCAGACACACTTCAGTTAAGACCCATTGCTCTGTAAACAGAGGCGTCCGTAGAAGCCGGCACTTGGTTTCATAACATCCAAGTGCCACCCGGGGTACAATCGCTCAAATCGAAAAACATTCTCGCGATAAACGACCGTTGCGTTTTGGCTCTAAAACTCACCCTATGTTGACCAACCTGGGTCTAGAAGTCTAAAAAATATAGACAATCTCCACAGGGGCTGAGCAGTAGGGACTAGAGTCAGCAAAAGCGGTTATGTGCTAGCAGCTCTCTTATCGCGCGCACGGAGTTTACCAGTGAACGCTAAGCCCCTCAAACCCTTAATATTTTTTGTCCAGGCGCGGTAATCGTGGGAGTAGAGTACCGATCGGTGGATGATCCGGATGATGTTGGCCAACGAATTGACAACTTTTTGCTGCGTATTTTGAAGGGCGTACCCAAGAGCAAGATTTATCGGGTGCTAAGAACCGGACAGGTTCGGGTAAATGGTGGACGAGTCAAACCTACCTACAAACTGGACCAGGGCGACCAGGTTCGGATACCGCCTATTACGGTGCGGCAAAGCGCGCCGATAGCGTTTCAAGATGCCACTGCCGCGCAAATTGAAGCATCTATATTGTATGAGGATCAGCGCTTCATCGGTCTTAACAAACCAGCTGGTTTTGCAGTCCATGGAGGGAGTTCGATCAGTGCTGGCATCATCGAGATTCTTCGTATCGTTCGCGACGACCCGCGTTTGGAGTTGGTCCATCGTTTGGACAAGGACACTTCCGGTTGTCTGCTGATTTGTAAAAAACGGTCTGTTTTAGCGGCTGCTCAAGCAGCCTTTCGGGAGCGTAAGGTAAAAAAACACTATCACCTGATCGTTCATGGAAGCTGGCCGAAACAAGCTAAAACCGTGCAGCTGCGCTTAAAACGATATTCAACAGAATGGGGCGAGCGGCGCGTTAGGGTCGATGGGCTAGGCCAGACCGCGCGTACCGATTTCGAGATATTGGCATCCAAGGAGCGTGCAACACAGCTGCGTGCATCGTTGCATACGGGACGGACCCACCAAATTAGAGTGCATGCACAGTCGCAGGGGTGTCCGCTCGTCGGTGATTCTAAATATGGTGTTAAAGACGATCAGGCTGCACGCCTTTGTTTACACGCAGAGCGTTTGATTGTGCCTACTCAATATGGAGGGCTCGAACTGAATGCACCGCTCGATAAAAGGATGGAGCAGATTTGGAGTGAGCTGAGTTAATGGAGCTGTTTCGGCTAGTGCCTGTTTAGCTTACGGGCAACTCCGCTTCCCCCGTCGAGAGTTGCACCGATTCCACCTGGCTTTAGTTTGGTGATCATTTTGTTAATCAGGCCAATGGATTGTGATTTAGAGCTCGCAGTCGCGTCACCAGCTTGATTAAAGGTAAGCCGATGAGTGCACTGGGGTCGTCGGCGCGGATCATCTCAAATAAAGTAATTCCTAGACCCTCTGCTTTAAATGCGCCGGCGCAATCAAGCGGGCGTTCGCGTCGCACATATTCGCTGATATCGCTTTCCGAAAGGCGACGAAATTGCAGGTGTGTTGAAACCAGGTCGGTGCTGTAGCGCGATACCAGTCCAAGCTTAACGGTAAAGATAGAAAGAGCAGTTAGAAACTCGGCGGTCCGGCCGCTGCAGGCGGCGAGTTGTTCGATTGCCCTTTGCTCGGTGATTGGCTTGGTTAGCACCGCTTGGTCACAAATTCCGATTTGATCGCTGCCTATGATAATAGCCAACTGATCATCCTGGTTGGCCTGGATTTTAGTCGCTACTGCGGCAGCTTTTGCTTCGGCGAGGCGCGTCGCCAAAGCGCTGGGTGATTCACTTGATTGCATGGTTTCGTCAACATCTGGCGATATTTGAGCGAAGTTGAGCCCGATTTTGGTGAGTGCAGCAGCGCGATATTTAGAAGTTGACGCTAAAAAGAGTTTGGCGAGCTGATTTGGCATTGTCGGTCCTAGAGTTAGTGCGAGATGATCCAAGTGCCGATCGCGAGAGCAACTGGGTCTTCTCACGCCGGCGCGCCCTTAGGATCGAACCATCCGGTAAGGGCGCTGACTTACTCGTGCGAGTTCAGCGCCTAAGTTTTGCCCGCTTGTTACTTTACAGGGTGCTTGATGATACCTATGATTGCGCGCCGAATGATCTGGCAAGAAGAAACACCTCCCAGTTACGCTGACTTAGCACAACGCAAAGCAACGATAGTTCGCATTGTGCCAGGTGAAGCATGGACGCGCTTAAATGCGGCCAGCGGGGGCGTGGACGACGTCGAGATAGAATTGAAGTTTGATGTCGATGCCGATGGGCTGGCTACGGTCGCCGGGCAAGCGTCCACAGCAATGCGGGTCGCTTGCCACTGGTGTCAGCGGGTTGTGTCAGCGCCAGTCACGGCGACGATGCATGCGCTTTTGACTCAAGATGAAAAAGGTGCCAAGCGTGCCGCAGAGGCCTGCAAGGCGCGAGGCGTCGATATGGACATAGTTGTTGTCTCGAAAGACGTTTTGAATGCGGTTGAATTGATGGAAGATGAGTTGCTCCTTTCCATCCCAGGCAGGATTTGTGACGATACTGCTTGTGAGCATCGTCCTGCACGCAGTTATGGCGACGAACCTGTAGTAGGGGAAGACGAAGGCACTTATAAGCCATTCGCGGCCTTGAAGGACTTGCTCAGTTCCGACGACACCGGCCGAGAGTAACGGCGTTATCTTCAGGTCCGATTGCCGTGTAATCGGACCTGCAACGGATGTTTTAGAAAGCGTTCGAACATAATTTAGATCGACAGAAATAGGATCAAAAAATGGCGGTACAGAAAAGTAAAGTAACCCGATCACGTCGCGGCCAACGTCGTTCACATGACGCGCTGGCTCAACCGACTCTTTCGGTTGATCAGGTAACTGGTGAGACACACCGACGACACCATGTCAGTGCAGATGGGTTCTACCGGGGCCGGCAGGTCATACAAGACAAAGCTTAGCCCAAAGCTTGTACGGTGAGGGTTGGTAGGACGCTAGGTTGAGCCGATGCGTCAAAATCGCTGACTTGGACATAGATCCACAGTCTATTTTGGTACAGCACCTGATCGGAAGAACTCTAAATCGCTAAGAGTTTTTAGACTCACAGGCGCACTACCTCACCCCTCATCTAGCCTACGCTGGCTATGAAACAAAACCCCCAATCCTCATCTCGCATCGCTGTGGACATGAGCAGCGGTGCGTCCCCGTTAGCGACCCGTCTTCTTGCGTGTGCAAAATTCTCGCAGCAAGCGAGCCTATCTCTAGTCGGTGACAGCGTTGCGCTGAAGGACACCGCGGAATCTATTGGTCTAGACCTATCCCCCTTTCAAATCGTGCATACCACCACACAGATCACCGGTGAAGAATCCCTGCGAGACGTGTTGCGTATCGGCCAACAATCTTCCCTCGCGTACTGCCTTCGTATGGTCGCTGAAGCAGAAGTGGATGGGATGGTCACGAGTGGTGATACGCGAGCTTTGGTTGCCTTAAGCCGGCATTTTTTAGGCACCTTCGCGGATCTACGGCGTCCGGCTATCATTAAACCATTTGAGGGCGATCGGGGGGCGTTTCACGTATTAGACCTTGGCGCTAACGTCGAAGTTTCAGCCCGCTTGCTGTACCAGTTCGCCCATTTGGGTTGCGAAGTCGCTGCGCTGTCTGAGCACGTCACGACAAAGCCTCGTGTCGCTTTGCTCAATATTGGGACTGAATCGGGCAAGGGGCCGGATGTCTTGCGCCGCACCAGCGCCATGCTGGCGGGAACGGAGCACATTGACTTCGCTGGCTTTGTCGAGCCGAATGACATTTTTTCTGGGCGTGCCGACGTGGTGGCGTGTAATGGCTACACGGGTAACTTGTTGTTAAAGAGTTTTGAAGGTGCGGCCACTTTTTTGAGTCGCCGGTTCGCGAAGTTGGCCGAGTTACATGCGGCGCTTGAGCATCCCTTAGTGGCCGCTGTTGCCGCAGACTTCAATACCGAGCGTTATAACGGCGCACTTTTGGCTGGAGTACGCGGTTTGGTTGTAAAAAGTCACGGGAGTACAGGCACCACTGGATTTGCGAGCGCAATCGAGCAGACGCTTTATTATTTACGAGCAAATATAGTTGCGAAATTGGATTTGGCGCTGCAGCGGTCGAGTGAGGCTTGGTCGAAAAGTGCGGTTAGCAGAGACCTTGCGGAATAAGTCGTCTGCGTCGCTGTGTGTGGATTAAGCCTGCGATGAAAAGGCATAAGAGACGAAAGCCTGCAGGTTACGAGAATCGTTTCGAGTGGCGCGCTTGTTTTGTAAAGGCACAGGTCTAGCCGACAGTTCATCATCGGCGTTCGACGGAAAGCGTTGTAGCTTATGCTTCGCGAGCTATAAATAGGGTCTAAACATCGGGGAAAAGGAGAGAAAGATGACACAGGCAGTAGTTTTTCCAGGGCAAGGTGCGCAAAGCGTCGGCATGCTCGCAGAGCTAAATGAGAGCTACCCCTCGATACAGCAGCGCTTTGCGGAGGCCTCGGATCTTCTCGGTGTGGATTTATGGCAAATCACTACTCAAGGCCCCGCTGAGGTATTGGCGCAAACTGAAAATACGCAACCGGTGTTGCTAACCGCGAGCTATGCGCTGTGGGAATTGTGGGCGCCAAACACTGCAGACTTGGCAGTCTTAGCCGGACACAGTCTGGGTGAATACAGCGCGCTGGTTTGCGGTGGAGCAATCGGTTTTGCTGATGGTGTCCGTTTAGTACGCCGCCGTGGTGAACTCATGAATCAAGCCGTGCCGGCGGGCCAGGGTGGTATGGCGGCAGTGCTTGGTCTCGAAGACGAACAGGTGACGCAGATCTGCCTGGAGACTCCGGGGCAAGTCAATGCTGTGAATTTTAATGCGCCGGGGCAAGTGGTGATTGCGGGGGCGAGTGATGCGCTTAACGCCGCGATTGAAGCTTGTAAGGCTGCCGGTGCTCGACGCGCCTTGCCTTTAGATGTGAGTGGACCATTTCATTCCGAATTAATGGCTGTGGCGGCGGCTGAGCTGAGCGAATTCCTTGGTGCTATCGAAGTGGGCATGCCCTCGGTGCCGGTTATCCATAATGTCGACGCAAAAGTGTCGGCCTGTCCTGAAGAAATCAGAACCAAATTGGTTGCTCAACTACATCAGCCGGTGCGCTGGACTGCTTGCGTGGCTGCGATGCAGGCGCTTGGCGCGACTGGCTATATTGAGTGCGGGCCAGGTAACGTCCTGGCGGGCTTACTGAAGCGTATCTCTCGAGATAACAAATGCACCGGACTCAGCACAACGGACGGGTTACAGGCCGCTCGCAGCACAGATTAGCGAGACATAGAAACCGCTGCATAACCAGCCATCGTGCCGCAAAAGATTAGGTTCGAGAGATACAGCAAGAAGAGATTGAGGATATGGAAGATAAAATAGCATTGGTGACCGGGGCCAGCCGTGGCATCGGCGCAGCAATCGCGTCTCATTTAGCGGCGCAAGGCTGTCAAGTTGTAGGCACCGCGACATCGGCTGACGGTGCCGCCAAGATCAGCGAGCAATTAGCTGGTAAAGGACATGGTGTAGTGATGCAACTGCAGGACAGCGGCTCGATTGCAGATGCTGTAGCGGAAGTAAACGATCGCTATGGCATGCCAACGATATTGGTTAACAACGCTGGCATCACCCGCGACAATTTATTGCTGCGCATGTCCGCTGAGGAATGGGGTGCCGTTATGAACACCAATCTTACCGGTACATTTCTTACAACAAAGGCCGTCATTCGAGGCATGGTCAAAGCGCGCTTCGGGCGCATAGTAAATGTTGGCAGCGTGGTAGCATCTACAGGCAACGCTGGACAGAGTAACTATGTGGCGAGCAAGGCGGGGTTAGAAGGGTTTACCCGTTCCTTGGCCCATGAGTTAGCCTCGCGAAACATCACGGTTAATTGTGTCGCGCCGGGATTTGTGGAAACCGACATGACGGCAGCCTTATCAGAGGCACAGACGGCTGCGATGCTCGACCGGGTTCCATTAGCTCGGATGGGTCGGGTTGATGATATTGCTGCAGCAGTGGTTTACCTGGCGGGTGAGGGCGGTGGCTACATAACGGGTCAGACGCTGCATGTTAATGGTGGCCTGTTTATGGCGTAGCGATAAGCGATTCAGATGGATCCTGAGCTGTGTGGCGGATT
>MDTB01095302.1_pt1 | contig 20168 bp, 25 predicted proteins | sample 811161 | NCBI WGS metagenome assembly MDTB01 (sample SAMN05326650, study PRJNA326480) | marine metagenome | isolation source: seawater | place: Mediterranean Sea | collected 2009 | reverse complement strand
GGGTCAACACCTTCTTTAAAAACAACGTGTGTTTTATCTGGTTTAACAACATCAGGGATAGCTATATTAAATCTTTCAAGAATAGTGTTAGTTTTGAAATAACGTGATACCAAATTAATATACTGTATGCTATCAATATTTTCAATTTTATCAGTTGTCCAAGGGTAGATTTTTAGAACATTTGATGACTTTAAAGTGGATATGACAATATTACTTTTATATGTTCCCTTATCTGTGTTGATACTAAATGAGTGATTACAGATAATGTTGATCTTGAAAACATTACAACGGTAGATAGTGATACCTCCATTCTCTTTAAATATTTTTCTAAGTTTTTCTAGAATAACAGACTGATTGTCTTTTAGGATGAAGTGGCGTTGATGAAGAATATTCTTCTTGATCATTGAGATGGCTATCATAACATTACATTGTGAATACTGTTCCATTATACTATGATTGAATAGGTTTCGTGTTGTATTTTTTCCAAACACACTCTGGCAAAACTGATAAAGTGTCAGTGAGTTTTGTAGTATGCTATGGAGTTTTTCTGCTTTTGTTATCAATTGATTGAGTGAATTATCATTGAACAATGGGTTTTTTATTTCTTCTATTGATAAACCCAGTTTTGAAACGAACTTCTTGAATCCATAATGTGTATCAGTAAAGATAATGGGTATTTTTGATGAAGAAACTTTAAATCTCTTATCCACTATTGTTGTTGAATACCCCTTTTCTAATGTCCTTATACCAAGATATAAACCTGTTATATTCTCCCCCACAATAAAGACATCACTAGGCATAATATTTTGTCCGTATATATAATACAGGATGTGGTATATATACACCTTTATAGTTATCTTTTTATGTCTGGTTGTTCTCAATTTTCTATTGAAACTAGAAACTGGAAATGAGAATACAAATATGAATGGGTATAGGAATGGAGAACATTTTACAAGTGCGATGTTGCCACGAAACTCTAATCAAGTATCCAAATCTATACTTATCCCGATACCGTTGATGTATATGCCTAAATATATTGAAATAGGTGAGACAGTGTTTGATACACAATATGATTATGTAATTGTGAAAGCTTTCCGTGAAGCATATGATAGACAACCTAGACGTGAGGAATTATTAAGATATAGACGAATGTTCTTATCAGGAGAAATTGATAAAGAGTTTCTTTATATCATTCTGTACAACACCGTAGAACACTCACACCATAAGGATTTACAGAGCGACGATGTTCAGGTAGGTCTTGAACAATCAATATGGAAAAAGAAATTATACGTGATCATTAGAGACCTTTATACAAGATACACCAAGAAAGATACGACTGAGAAGAAAAATAAATTATGGATTGCTCTCAAAAATATCCTGATCCATCTTAGGTTTAATCTCTATATGTTTGTGGCTGTTCTTACAGATAATAATTACAATGAAATGGAACGCGAGATTATGGAGACAGAAGATGTGAAGATGGATGAGTTTAGACTATATGAGATCTTCTATACCTATATTGATCCTATGATAACACAGAGATTCGCAAATGCTATGAAAGATAGTGATAAGAATAATGGTGGTTCGTCTGTTATCAATGGATCTCTTGAAGATATTGAGAAGATGTTAGAGAAAGAACGTAAGAAATTAATGGAAGAAAGATTAAAGAATGCTGAAATGAAGAATGCCGAAGAAGCAAATGAAGATGATAAGAACAATGGAGGATTAGGAGGATTAGACGAAGAAGGAGCGTCAAATACTGAGAATGTAATAATTGATCCTAGGGCACTATTAATAGATGTTCATAAGCTGAAGCAGATTAAAGATGGTAACACTGAACACAATGTTACAGCAATATGGAAAGTTCAAGGTGCTCAACTTGATCAATTGCCAGGTGATGAGTTTGGAAGCATATCTAAGGTATATCAACCATATCCTGGGAGACACGAAGAAACAACAATGAATAATACAAAAAATATAGATACAATGATTAAGAAGGATATCTAAAATGAAATGCGATGTTGAAGATATCGTGGCTCAATTTGAAAAAGAACATACCAAAGACCTTTTGAAGAAAACTGATAGTCTCTTTAAGATTGTTGTTGATTTTATGATACGAGAGAAGGTTGTTATGTATGGTGGATGGGCAATCAACGAACATCTCCCTAAGAAAAAACGATTTTATACAGAAGAAACAATCAATGATTTTGATGGATTTATTGTTTCAGCAAAGAAGGTAGCACATAAATTAGTCAACTTATTAAAGAAATACAAGTATGTTGAGATCCGCGAATCAAAACATCCTAATACTTATAAGGTTTTTGTTCAAGGTGTTCCATTATGTGATTTAACAGATGTTCCTCATAAACATTATGATATCTTGATCAAAAATTGTATCATTGACGAAAATACAGGTATTCGTTTAAGCTCACCCTACGATCTTAAACGGATGATGTTAAATGAATTATCACAGCCCATACAATCTGCCTTTAGATGGACTAAGGTATATCCTAGGTTTTTAACATTTCTATCAGTATTTCCAGATAAATCTAAAATCACTACTAAGATTTATCCTGATGACAAAATATCCTTGTGTATAAATACATTGTTGAAATATATAAAAGAAAAAGAGTTGCCATTAGTGGGTAATGTTTCATTGATCTTACACAAAAGCCAGAAACTGAAACCATATGCATTTAGCAAATCACAGCCATTTCTCTCTATACTAGCAAAAGATCTTAAAATGGTGATGAAAGATGTTATCAATCTATTTAATGATCACAACATATCTATGTCTAAGATGTCTTTATGGGATACAACAAGAGGATCAATCTATATAGATGACGTATTCCTTCTGGATGTGATTGATTGTAGTTCATCTTGTTTGTCTGTATTGAAAACGAAAGAGAAAGGTTATACAGTAGGTTCATTAGCAACAATAGGATATCTTCTATATGAAGAAATAAGCTATTATCAAGAAGATACTGATGATCTGAAAAAGAGTGCCGACATATGTTCTAAAATGATGAATAAATGTGATAAGATACTCACAGTAGAATGTTATGGTAAAGGTAAAATGATTGAAGATGTAGTAAAAGAATATTGGAACAAGAAGTTCTATCGTTATAAAAATAAAATTGGATCAAGAAATAAAACATTATTTGTTAGTAATTGATTATGAATTGATTTCTATTGTAGAAATGGATCAAAGACTGGTTTAATAGGTTTTACTACATAATCATTCCAGCCTTTTTCAATTGTTTTTATGTTTTTATCAAAGTCTTTTTGAACATTATTCAAATGAATATCAATTTCTTTTTGAATTTTTTTGATATGTTTATCTAAATCATCCATCTACTGTTATATATAGATGGAAAAAAAACTTTATGGGATGTAAAGTAATAATAATGAAGTTTTCTTATAAACTTTTAGCACTTGTTATTGTGCTTGTTATCTTAGCTATATTCTTATTGGCATATTGTATGTCTTCTAAAAAAGAGAATTTTAAGGATACAGGATACCAGAGTGTAGTTGATTATAAGAAGAGATCCGGAAATACCACCGCTTTTTATCATCTACCATACACATACACTTATGCTTCTAATGGTGGTAGGCCGCTCCACGAAGAGTTTTTAGCATTTATGTGTTTAAGGTTCCCAGAAAAATCTATGGGAGACTGGACAACAGGGTATAACAACCCCTTACAGTTAGTAAAAGACTGTGTGGATAGTGATAATTGTATGATTAATGATCCCGATTTTACACTTCAATGTAAAACAAGCAAGGTATATGATCTAGATAACAAAACCCCGATGCAAGATGCCATAGAAAAGATTAAAAAGGATGTTAAGGAGAATATGAAAAGCTATTATGTAGATGGGATTATGGCACCAGTGTATATGTTAGTGATCCAATACCCTAAAAAGTATGATTTTGATGATTATGGAAACAAAGGTTATCACTATTCACAGTTTGACGTTGAAGACAATTATGCGAAACCATGTGAAACTAGAAATATATCTAAGGGAACTAAGACTATCTGTAATTCAGTTGATACTAAAATGATCCTTATATACCCTATGTATAGCAAAGAGAGTGGTAAGATATATGATTATGGAGTTAGAGATAATACATATGATATTGAAGGTGTAGATGGTAAGGATGGTAAGGATGGCAAGGATGGTAAATCACCAAACATAAAGGGTATCGTGGATATGGTAAAGTTTTTCGGGAGGTATGCTAATAAGAATGCTCTATGCTTTATTGAATGTAATAACGATCCTTCGCTCTATTGTGGATGTGCTACAAGAAAGGATGGTGTTGATGATCCTAGAAAAAATAAAGGAACATATAAAAGCTTCTGTAAGCTACCATTTGATAAAGATGATGCTGATAATACAGAAGATAAGTTTACACACTATGCTTGGATGTATAGAGTGAATGAGAGATCAACTGCGTTCAATGATATTCTTACAGATATTAATATAGATCACAATGTAGAAAAGAAAATTAATCAGTATCTTCAATGAAATAGTGTGTGCTATATCGCATAGGTAGTTTTTCATTAATATCTTTTACTCTTAAAACTTCATCCCAAAAGTGTCTTATTTTAGGACAGAAGTCATTATCCCATCTTTTTCTATCAAATTTAACACGCTTGATATGAACATCTTCTAGCTTCCAGTAGATAATCTCATTATAATTATCTGGTAAGAACTCATCAGCTGGTTCCCTTAAACTAGAATACAAGTATTTAGGATTAGGATTAGGATTAGGATTATTATATTCCGCTTCTTGATCAATATCTTCAACAATGATCCCATAAAATTTATCTTGAACATTTTCTAATACCATAGTGTCATATTCAGTTCTATCTATTTGAACAAACTTGAACTCAGCAAAATCACATTCCTCTAATCCACATACAGCTAACTGACCTTGTATCTGACAATAATACTCTTCTTTTACTTTTCCGTGGATGATCTCTCTACTATAAGGACACTTGATCTCTAACATTATTCCTAATTCACTAATACCATCAGGAGAAGCACCGAAACATTCTAGATTTGTATCTTTTATTAATCCAAACTCATAGATATTAATATCATTGTTCATAGAACTATAAATTATATTCGCGACGGGTTCAAACATTACACCCCATTTTATAGCATTGTTTAAGATCATCGTTTCATCACTAATACCAAGTAATCCTAACGCCTTCTTGCGTACAATATCTTTATTACACCGAATACCTCTATATGTATCACTTGCAGATAGCATCGTTTTTCTAGCTTCAAACCATTGAGGTGTTCTTTGTTCAATAACAGGGATCTCTATAAGATCTTTTAATTTTCGGCGATATTGCCTGATTTGCGTTATGCGTTCCTTATATTCTTCTATGGAACATATTGAAGGATTATCAACAACAGAATTGTATTGATTTAATGTTGGGAGTTTTTTGTTTTGTTTTAAATGTTTGTATATAAGATTGTCCAGCACATTCATATTATTACATAATAAGTAGATTGATAATCTTATATCATTAGAATACAATAGAATATAATAGAATACTAGCGTATATGTTCTATATAATCTTATTTGCGATAGTTTTACTGTTTGTTAGTAGAATAGTATTAGATCAAATTGAGAATAATACTTTTCAGGATGATTTTACTAATCAACCAGTTATTTTTCTAGATAGTAATAAGTTTATTGATTTCATTCAAAAAGATCAAGATGGATATATACAATCACTATCTACCTTTGATTTGATCGCAAGAAAAGTAGGTAGTGCAAAAGAGTATATTGAGAAGATCTGTAAAGACACTAAAAACAATAAAGAACCTATCAGTTTTTCACTTAAAAAGAAAATTGAGTTGTGTTGTAAGAGAGCTGATGGGTTTTTTACGAAAACCGCTATTGTGTCTAAGTTTTACAATAAAAATATTGAAGATATACCGTGGAACATTGCAGTATTCAAAACACAATTCTATGAAGAAGGAATACCTCACACGCGGATGAAAACTATATTCTTACAACAAGACTATATAGAGAAACTTAGTAAAACACAATTGACATCACTGTTGATCCACGAAAAAGTTCATATCTTTCAAAGATATCATCAAGATCCTGATATTATATATGACTTAGGATTTCGTAGGATAAGCAAAAAGAATGCAGATATGTTTGTTAGATCTAATCCTGATCTAGACGATTATGTTTATATAGATATATTAGATTACAAAACAATGGTAAAAAAATATACATCTATATATCCTAAAAGCATCAATGATGTTATAGAACCTTTAAAGAACAATATGATTCATAAGTATGAACACCCGTATGAATATATTGCCTATCAAGTAGAGAGAGAATATGAGACAGATCACCTACGAAGATCTAAGAAAGAAGATTGAGTCGGCTTATAAAAATAATGCTTCTAATCGCAGATTTGCGACCGGAATATTTAATGGTTCAACTGATGGACTGTATGGTTATGGTGTAGATATAGGGAGTAGTGTCATAGATAATATCGGAATGAATGATACGAATGCTGATAAACGATACATTGATGATATTTATGATCATAGTAAAAATATTGAGGGCGTAAAGAGTAGATTAATGCGATTAAGAGAGATGATGTAATCCTGATCAAAAATGTTTTAGACATAAGGCGAAGTTATACAAAATAACTCTAATTCACTAAGATGAGCAATAAGAAAGATGCCCTAAACCTAACCCAACAGATGAACAATATGAATATTAAATCATCGAATATGCTTTTAGAGCTTAAAACATTTCAATCTGGAACATTTAAGCAAGTTATAGATGCTCTTAAAGATATCCTTATGGATGTCAATTTTGAGTTTGATGAAGAAGGTTTAAAGATTGTCGCGATGAATACTAGCCATGTTGTTCTTATTCAAGTGAATATGGAGGGTGAAAAGTTTGAACATTACTATTGTAAAAAGAAAATTGATATTGGACTTAACCTTCTCAAACTTTATACAATTATCAAAACAATATCCAATGGTGATACACTAACACTCTATATTGAAGAAGAAGAACCTAATAAATTAGGAGTTCTTATTGAAAATCCTGATAAAAACATTAAGAGTACCTATATGCTCTCAATGTTAGACATTGATAATCTAGGGATACCTGAGATTCCTATTGATAATATCAATACAAAAACGATCAAGATCCAGTCTGTATTCTTCCAGAAATTGATTAGAGATATGTATAACATTGCTGACAATGTGGAAATAAGGAATATTAAAAATGAAATTGAATTTAAATGTAAGGGTGATTTTTGTGAGCAGAAAACAGAGCTGGAAGGTGATAATAACACTATTGATATCCAGAGCAACGAAGGAGATGATGAAATGCAGATTATTCAAGGTGTATTTAGTTTAAAATATATACAGCAATTTACGAAATGCACTAATCTTTGTCAATTTGTTGAAATTAATTTAAAGAATGAAAAACCCATTATTATTAGCTACTCTATCGCTAATATAGGGACTATTAAAATGGCTCTATCGCAACAAGAGACTGTTTAATACAGGTGAATGTAAAATGAGAGTGTTATTTCTTGATTTCTTTAGGATCTTCTTTGTGTCTCTTATACATAAGGGGTGAATACTTAACAGGTTCTATATTATATAGTGATTTCGCGGAGTATTCATTATCTTTCAACCATATTCTTATAATATTTGCGTTTTTTTTAGGAGTCATTGATAAACCATTGATATTTGTAGAATGCTTTTGATCAACAGCAAGTGTCTCACCTAGCATGTGTGCGGTTGTTTCAAACAATTTATCATTAAACTCAGCAGAATTGATCTTCATTGAATAACAACCACCATTGATATTGTTTTCATCTTCCCAATGTGGTTTTATATGTTCTCTAAATATAAAAAACATACCTTTTTTCCAATATTCTTCAAGACTATTAAAAATAATACACCATTGCTTTAATGAGCTAAAAGAAGCTATGAGTGTGAAACTGTAAATGGACCAATCTGGATCAGTAGTTGAGTGATAATATACGTTCCAGATATCATTAAGATAATGTTCATCTTCTTCTGCGGTATTAGCCATTACATTATGTTTATTTTTTATTTTCTATTTTCTTATATCACTGCCATAATTTTTATACATAAAGTTCATATACGCACTGAAAGGATCATCAAGAGTGTATTCAGTAGTTTTTAGATATTCATTCCAAGAACTTACCATATTAGATTGATCGTTTATCCAATCTGATGGATGTAAAAGAACCTCTCTGTTATCGCCTTTCACAACTTCTTTCGCTTTCATATAAAGATCTTTTGCGATCTTATAAGTAAGCTTAGCCTTTTTAGATTGATCGTCCATAATTGAATTGATATATAGATATATATAATATTATATCACTTCTATTATATCACTTCTATTAAAAATGTTAGTAGTATCTTTTGATATAGGTATCGTTAACTTGGGAACTTGTGTAATGGATGGTGATAAAGTAGTAGTTTGGAAAGTGATTAAGCTTTTTGAAAAGATGAAAAAGAATGTTAGTATCAATACAATAGCAGATACTGTATATACCTCTATGGATCAACTAAGAGAAGATATTACAGCGGAACTAGGTGAGGAGAAAACGATTGATCTAGTATTGTTAGAGAACCAACCTTCACGTATAAATGGTGTTATGAAAACGATCCAAATGATCCTTTATGGATATTTTCAAAACCTGAAATATTATGAGAGATCAGTAAAAGATATTATTCAAGTTAATCCAACTATTAAACTTAAAGGTATTCCTATGGATCGCACTTGTTCAAAGACAGAACAGTATAAAAATAATAAAAAGAAAAGTATTGAATTATGTATAGGTATGATAGGTGAATGTGAAATATTGAATGGTATGTTAGAAGAATATAAAGCTAAGAAAGATGATATGTGTGATGCGATGTGCCAGATCGTAGGATATTTAAGAAACAAGAATATAGTAGATATCACTAGTGTTCATCGTTGATCTTATCTGGTCTTTTAAAAACAACGATACTTTCTGGAAACGGTTCATACACTGCTACCATTGTATTTTGTGTGTAATGCTTACCAAAGATGTCTTGTGCCATATAATCCTCAGTGTATTTGGATATCAATGGTTTAAGTAGAAATCGTAAAGGATAACCTAGATCATTGAACATTTGTTTTTTTGGAAAAAAGATATTACATCTAATATTTTTAGATCCTCTGACATACCAACAACACTCTATGTTTTGCTTTTTAGAAGGTTCAATATATTTATAGTAATTCAACGGTTTTTTATCAGAAAATACAGCGGCCTTTATGCTAATCTTCATAGATGTGTGAGTTTGATATACAGGAAAGATATATCATTTTTTTTTATGCGTAAAGATACCTTTGAATACTTTTAATGCTCAAAGTAAGATATAAGATATAACATACACACATAGAAATGTCATCGTCGCCTTTCAGTATTGATGTTGATGGTATTGATGAAGACATTGATATCAACGATGATAAACCTTTCACATTCTCATTACCCACTAAAAAGATTGATATGAGCCACGATAACATCCTTTTTAATAAATCTAATATATCGCCAGATATCGTAAGTGTAGCTTCATCTTCTTCCTCATCTCTCAGTGATGATATAGGATATCAAAGTGATCGCAATAAGAATAAAGGATATGATCGCGGAGGGGATCGCGGAGGGGATCGTGATAATGATCGTAGGGGAGATCGTGGAAATGACAATATGTCAGGATCCGGTTTTGTAGATGAGATTGGTGAAAAACGTGAGATCCTATATCAGTTTGATAGGCTTAGGAACAAAGGTCATAATATCCCATACAGTTTTACTATGGCTTCTGATCTTAATGAAATGAGATCAGCGTATGATCGTCTAAAACGTGAGAAAGAGACAGATGCGAGTGTAAGATTTCAAAGAAAGATGATGCTTGGATTTGTTACAGGTTTTGAATATCTTAATACCCGTTATGATCCATTCTCTATTGAACTTAATGGATGGAGTGAGCAGGTGCATGAAAATATTGATGATTATGATGATATTTTTGAAGAACTCCACGATAAATATAAAGCTACTGGTAATGATATGGCACCGGAATTGAGGCTAATGATCAGTCTAGGAGGAAGTGCTTTTATGTTCCATCTCACGAAACGTATGTTTAACAACTCCAAGATACCTAATGTAGAGGAAGTATTGCGTAATAATCCAGATCTTATGAAACAATTCCAGAATGCATCAGCAAGTCAATACATGGCAAATATGGGGATGGGTGGAGGGATGGGTGGAGGGATGGGTGATATACCTCAACAATCTCAACCATCAGCACCTCAACAACCACACGCACCAGCACCTCAGCCACCATCTAGTGATATATTCGGGATGGTATCCGGGTTGTTTGGGAATGATAGTGGAGATACATTAAATGATGTTGATGCGATCATAAGCAATGTCCATACAAACATTAACAGTGTTCCGGATGAACAATATCATATTGATCAACTTACGGTTACCGATGAGGAAATTAATAGTATTATTGATGATACAGCAGATATTAACCTTTTATCTGAGAAACCAAAAAAACAAAGGAAATCTAAAAAGAAAGTTTTAGATCTGTAAAGATATATATTTGATTTTTATTACCTATGATCAATTATCATCCATTTTTTAGCGACGGCGAGGAGAAACTAAAAGCTTCTCTCCTGTTTTCTTCAAAAGTTTCTTGCTGGTATCAACAGTGCTCTTGAAGATCTTCTTAAAGTTTGCTGGGGTCTTCTTGATACTATCCACCGGCTTGTGGATAGCTTCGCTCAAACCCTTCTTAGTCTTATCAACAGTGCTAAGGATGGTCATTCCTACACCACCAATGATAGGTAAGAACAAGGCCATAATAAGAACTTGAAGGATAATGATGAACTCAATGATAGATCCATAAAGAAGGATCTCTCTACGGATATCAGCTGAGCACTTACACTTCTCATTCACAAGGTATTGAACATAGACAATCGCATAGTAGAAGTAAAATACAGCTACAACTAAGAAGATAGTATCAATAAGCATATAGAGTGATGCTAACTCAGCACCCATATTTTTAAGAACTAGCTGAGGTGTGATAAGCATAGCGACTAACAGATATACAATACCAAACAGTGAGAAGTTCTTGATAAACTCCCTGTAAGGGTGCTCACTACACCTACATCCTGTTTCTTCAAGTTTGATGATATAGGTGTAGCTAGCAATGAAGAGTAGGACCACTAAAAACTTGACAATAAAATTGGCTATAATATCAACCGAAAACATTATTTATTTTCTATACAGAAAATTTTTTTTAAGAATGATCACCTTTTTTGTGGTATAACATATTCCATCTCTAAAAACGCATAAACCTCACTCTCTTCTGTCATATGGGGAACATCCTTTACCCCATTTTTTACTTTCTCTATACGATGTTCGTTCATAGTATATCCTAACGCATTTGCCTTCTTACGCATTGCTACATTGTTTTCCTTTGATCCCGTGAAGTATAGGAGAGAATACACATACTCTTCTGGGGGTGTGATCATAATATCCATACGACGTGCCACAGAACCACTATCCAGCTTAACAATACCCATAAACTTCTTTTTACCTAATGCTAGGACCTCTTTAATGTATCCTACTTCTGTTAGAGTATGAATGATATCATGAAGTGAGAGTTCTGTAATGATCAACACATCAATATCCCCACTTGTATGGGCCATTCTCCTAAAACTACCTACAATATCCCAGCGATCAATCTGGATACCATTAAAGATGCTTTTGATCTTTGTTTCGTGTTTTAACATTTCATCATATGGAATACGCTGGATAAGATCATTATAATATTTCGCACCTATCTTTTGCTTATCATTTAATAGATCAAGATTATTCATAAGCATATCATATGTAGTTATCTTATGTTCTTTTACTAACTTCTCAGCTTGTTTTGGACCGATACCATAAACCATCTCAAGATCAAATGAAGTGGATGCTGAGGATCTTTCAGGACCTGGGATGGAAGGCTTAGCTGCCTCTGTATCAATAAGGTCACTGATTTTCTTGAAGATACTCTTACCTATTCCTGGAATATTTGCAATATCGTCAGTAGAATGAATAGTAATACCTTTAAGATTCTTAATTGCGTTAGTATAAGCTTTCTTCTTGAAGTTGTTCTGCTCATTATTCACGAGATCCTTCAACAGTTTCATAACAGCTTTGTTGTAGTTTGTTGCCATCTTTGTTATCAATCTTACTGGATTATTTTTTCTTTATCAATTAGTTATATCATTTTTTCTAGAATACATTGCTTTAATCTTAAAAAAGGAACTAATCAGTAGTTCCTCTTTTTTTATACTTAACAATTTACGAATGATAAGTATATCACTCTTCACGTCTTTCTCACCCACCTTAACCTTCTCACGACACACATCAATAACAATCAATAAGCACTCTAACTGTTCTAGGATAGGATCTATAAATATACGTTTATCAAGATTAGCATAAATATCATCCATATATAGATTTATCAATCTTATTCTAGAAGTATTATCTAGATACATAAAGAAAAATCTACATATTGCTATTGCTCCATTTTTCCAAGAACAAAAACTACAATAAAGATCATAGTCGCAATTTGTGCTATAGACATCTTCGTCTTGATACTTTTGTGGAGGTATCCATTGTTTGTTGCTGATATATTCTTCTAAAAGAACATCATATATAAACGTTCTTAACACAGCTTTTTCAAAAAGCATTAATAGATCATAATACATTTCTACTGTATCCTTGTGTGATCTCAATGATACAAAGATCTGTTTAATAGCTTTGTCTGTTTCTTCTGGGGAATAATATGCAATATCATTCTCAATCTTCTTAAAGATTTTGTCTTTATTGCTTTCTGTAAGTTTATTCAAATATGATGTAATAAACTTCTTTTGTTGTGAAGCACGACTAAAATCGTTATTAAATATATTTAATTTCCTTATTGTTGGTGTTGTCGCAGGAGAACTACCACAAGAAGAAGGATTTGAAGAGCTATGGATCAAAGTAGGTGGTGGAATATTTATTTCCACCATAGCATTCTTCACTTTTTTGATAAGCTGCTGATCAAGATCATTGAGATATAATGATTTTCTTAACTGATAAAACAGGTTCTTGTCTATTTGAATGATTTCCGGAGTTGTCATATTTTTTTCTAAGAAAAATAATAATGTATTATCTCACTACTCCACTAATTGTTTTTTTCATTATCATACTAGTTATATATACTGTTTATATCAACTACGAACCATTCAAGAATAACTCAACAGTAATAGAATATTATTCACTTTCTAGATGCCCTCATTGTGTTGATTTTAATCCATTATGGGAAAAGTTTGAGAAGTCTTGTGATAGTTGTAAGAAATATGTAGTTGATCAAGGGGATGTGGATGATATCAAGAAGAGATTAGAACGCTTCAATATTAACTCCTTCCCTACCATTATTGTTACAAAGGATGGTAACAAAGTGGATGAGATGAAAGATGGTCGCACTTGTTCTTCTCTAAAGTCTCTCTGTAATAAACACGGTGTCAAATGCACTCTCACTTGTTGATATCACGCAATCATTCACTAAAATACACATAAGAAAATACAAAGACGAACATTAATAGATCATATAACTATTTCCTACCTGAATATGTCTAACTCTAATTCTAATCCGCACTGTATCGCGTTTGATTTAGGTTCATCTAACAGTGTTTGTGCTGTATATCGTCAAGGAAATGTAGAATTTGTTCCAGATGATACTGGAAGTTTCACTGTTCCATCTATTGTTAGTTTTACCGATACTGAGATCTTAGTCGGAGAAACTGCTAAATCTCAGCTATATATTAATCCTACAAACACAATCTATCTTGCCAAGAAGTTTATGGGAAAAAATTTTAGTGCAATTCCTAGTGAGACTATCAAAGAGTTTCCTTATAAAATTCTTGATGACGGTAAAGACAATGTAATTTTTGAAGTTGAATACAAAAAAGAGAAAAAGCGATATTACCCTGAAGAAATATCCGCACTTATCCTTAACAAAATGAAGAATATGGCAATGGAGTTTTTAGGTATTGATAAGATCAACAACGGTGTGGTTGTAACCATTCCAGCATATTATTCAGAGAGTGGCAAGCAGGCAGTTGAGAGAGCCATAAAGATCAGCGGTATGGACACTCTAAGATTGTTAGCTGAACCTTCTTCTGCTGCTCTTGCGTATGGACAAAACAATAAGAGTAGCAATGAAAAGAATATTATTGTAATCGATTGTGGAGACAGCACACACGATGTTTCATTGCTAAATACTTTTGAGAATATTTATGAGGTGTTGTCTATTACTGGAACAAACAATCTAGCTGGTTCTAATATTACCAATAAGATCGTTGAATATATCAAGGGTGAGTTTAAGAAAAAACACAAAATAGATATCAATAATCCTAAATCACTCGCTAAGATCACACGGGCAGCTGAGAATGCTAAAAAGACACTAACTAGTTCAAGTCAAGCAGTGATTGATATTGAGAACCTTGAAAACATTGATTTTCAATGTAATCTTAGCAGAGCTAAGTTTGAATCACTATGTGATCCTATTTTCCGTGAGCTAGTCAGTTATATCCAACCATGTATTGCTGATGGAAATCTAAAAAAAAGCGATATTAATGATGTTGTATTAGCAGGTGGATCAACAAGGATCCCTAAAATCCAACAGATGGTAAGCGAGATTTTTAATGGTAAAAAGCTTAATAAGACAATTGATCCCGATTTAGCAATCGCACAGGGTGCTTGTATCCAGAGTGCGCTTATTTTAGGGATTGATGACGAAAATACGAAAGATCTTCTACTGATAGATACTACATCTATCCCACTAGGAATCAAGGTAAATGGGTTCGGTATGCAGGTGCTCATTGACAAAAACGAAAATATTCCTGTATCAAGAACACAGATTTTTAGCACACAGAAAAACAATCAAACAACTGTTACTATTGAAGTATTTGAAGGTTTCAGGCAGATTGCTGACGAAAACAAGAAACTAGGTGAATTTCAACTGAACAATATCCCACCGATGCCACAGGGACAGCCACAGATAGAGGTTACGTTCTCACTAGATGCGAATGGTATATTAGAGGTATCGGCAAAAGAACTTAGCACAGACAATAAAAACAAGATTGAGATCAATAAAAAGGATAAGGTATTTAGTGATGAAGAGATCACTAGGCTTATGGAAGAATGTAAGCTTTATGAAGAACAGGATAGATTGCGTTTAGAAAATGTGAATACCCGTAATAAATTAGAGAATATGGCATACTCTAAGGATCATAAAGAGACCTTGGAGTGGTTAGAAAATAACCCTGTGGCTTCCACAGAAGAATATAAGGATAGATTATCTTACTTAGAACAAGATAACTGATAACCCTAGTTCATTCTTCTTTTTTTAGAAACACTTGTAATAGTCACACTCTGGAATGTCTCATAAACCTCAATAGATGGGTTATCTACATTCATTGGATCAACAACTACTGATGAATTTTCTGTTGATGATTTAATAGGAAATGATTTATCTCTTATTTTTTTGTAGAAAATATTAACACTTTTATCAAAAAGTAGTTTAATCTTGAATTGACTATCTATTTCGTTGTTTTTATGGTATTCTTCTTTAACAATGTTGTTGAATATGTCTAGGTAATTGTTGATCATTATTATTCATTATCCTAGCAAACCTATTGCTATCATTTTCTAGTTCTTGTTTAGTATCTTTATAGATTGAGTTATAAATATGGTTATCTACTGATCTTATGATAGGAACTAGTATGTGCCTGTTTTCATCACAACGAATATCAAGGAGTTGTCTCATAATCTTTTTCATACTGTAAATATCATTACGATTGATTGCATTATTTAATTGAAAATATAAGGTAGGGTTAAGTTCATATAAGGTTTCCATTAACACTCTTTTGATACAATAATGATATTATATTTACACTTATATCATTTTTCTATATAAAAACTCCTATAATCGTTGTGATCATATCATCTATATTGATACCTCGCATTCCTCCCATCAATACACAACTCCACCCATAAGGCACGATTACAACCTGTTTAGGATGTAAAACAATACTAAATAATCTATCGTCCTCCTTAGGAATAGGGTGATTGTTTTGAGGATTATTTAAAAACAGTTCTGTATCTTCTTCTAGTGTATTCTGGACAATCAGGTATTTACTACGATTCGTGTTCCAGCGATCCTTTACATTCTCATTGATAGGTGACGCATAATTGTATGAAAACCATTTAGAGACAATGTCATCTAGGTCATACACAGGTTGATCAATAACTATTGGTGATCTCTGGTAAAGAAGATCAAATGTAAAGTGCTGTATTTCAACTTGAACAATGCAATGTGTTTTAGGATGTATGTTATATAGAACAATATACAAAATGAGTATAGCAATGATCGTGTATAAAATATATTTGAGCATTGATCAAATCTAATCTAATCTGTTTTATTGATATATATTGAATATAATTAGTGTATAGAAATTATCACAAGATAAAGTAATAATGTCAGTTACAACTGTTAATAGATTACCTGTCATATCAGGTATATTCAACTATATCGGGATAGTATTATGGACTATTTTTCAATTCCTTTCTTTTATCGGTATCCATATTTTAAAGTTAATTACGCAAATAATCGTAGGTATTATTCCTATTATATATCTAATCGCATTGTATGTATTCTTCACGATATTCCTCCTCTATATTATAGGGTTGATTATACAAAGAAATTTGATTGGTGAAGCATTAGGATTTAGTTCTTCCAGCTCTTCTAATAGATCATCTAATATACGATCTGATGGAAGCAATATTGATCCATATGCTTTTAATATGAACAATGATGAAGAAGATAGTGGATGGTTTGGTGATATGTTCAAAATGGGATCAACATCCACTAATTCAAATCTAAAAATTGATCGTGAAGAGTTGAATGTCGGTAGATGTGATGATATGGAAAATATTACTTCAAGTGATAACAAAAACTGTAATAATATAAACCCACAGAAAGATATAGTATGGAAGATGAACAGCGCTATGAACCCAGACTACATGCTCTTGCCACCTGAAATGAGAAATAAAGATCAAGTGGAGATTTCTATACCTTTCAAGAAAGTAGAAGGATTTTATACACCAGACTGCGAAGGTTCATACTATACAAAAACTGGTGATAGGACAGGTCTATTAAAGAATGACAGAAAACTAGGATCTTGTAAGATTGTTAGGAAAAATGCGGAAAATTACGGATCAATCTAAATATTCTAAATACAATATATTTTACATTGTTTGTAAGTAAGAGATGATTGCTAATAGAGCATTTGTAGATCCTAAAAATATATTTACACCTAACAGTGTATCCATCAACCTTAGTAATGATCCAAATAATGACACTTCTACCTCCAGCTCAAACACAGCAAACACAGCAAACACAGCAAAATTAGAAAATGGAAACTCCACAGATCTATCATCCTCTGCCAATCCATCTACCTCTATTGACAACAATAGACGTTTGATCTCAATAAGAGATCAAGTGGCAAATCCTAAGTTTGTTGATCCAGAGTTCACATTTGATAACAAGGAGTATGATGCCACATCTAAGATCCAAATCCAAGGTTATATCGCTAAACAGAGAAGACATATAGATAATCTCAATATTGATGATAAACAGAAAGAGAAACTGAAAAAAAATATTGACAATTCTTTCCAAAAAAGACAATTAAAAGACAGTAGTTCTATATCATCTGCTGAGAATTGCACTATCGAAACAGCTAAGAAATATGGTGTATATCCAGCAAATGGTATAGGTTATTTCAATGATACTATCGCAAATCCAGAAAAGATAAAAAAATCAACAAACGATTTCATTCTAAATAATAAAACTCTTCAACCCTATTCAGTATGCTCCCTAGATAAAAATAAGAACGCATATGAAAACTGTTCTCTGAGTTCTGCATGGTGGTCTCTTGACGATCAAGGCAAGTGTGGTATAAAGAAAGGCGAATGTCCCCCAGGTTTCAAATATAACAGATACCAAGATAGTTGTGAATATGATGGTGATATGATCACATATCAACAAGACAAAGTAGGTCATTGTTCTACGACATGGTATGACTGGATGATGATCCCTAACTTTCATCTAGGGAACCAATACACAAAATATCGTAGGGACAACAGTGATGATCCAAAAGATATCACGAGGTGTTTTAAACCTTGTCTACCAGATTTCATACCATATGATCCATCCAACACTTTTTTAGGTTCCATAACAGGATCAATGGACAATGCGCCTAAAAATCAATGTGTTTTCAAAAACACAAAAGGGAATTATTGTCCTATAGCGTTGATTAATTTACTATACACCTCCAAGGATGATCTTAAAAAATATTATTCAGGCGAAAATCCAGATCATTCTATCATTGATAGAGCATACACTGATATCATCCAGAATGCTAAGGAATATATCAGTAATGGCAATATTAATATAAGCGATGTGATAGCTCCTAGAAGAGGTGAAGATAGTTATAGAGGTTGCTATGATGTAATCAAGGATCGTGATATTGAACATACATATCACAAAGCAAGAACGATTACTAAAGATACATCAAAAGTAAAAGATGATATAAAGGCGGTTTATGGCTATTCAAATAATGATACCGAATTGATTGATAAACATTATACTATGTTGATGAAAGCGATTGAGCTATCTTTTAACGGAAATAACGGGAATGATTACTCTAATACAAACCTAAATATATTAAGAAAAATAAACAAACACAATACACCGATAACTCTTGATGGTAGCAACAGAGATAGTGATCAGGTGAGCAAAGAAGAAATACAGAATGATAGTATTCCATATTCTGGGTGGTTTGATTGGTTAAACGCAAACAAACAAAGTAGGAATTCAACTAATATTCCATATGAACATCACAGTAATGCATTATGGATTGAAATGATCATAACCTACTCTATGATAATGATTATCCTTATGTTCTTAATATATACACTATATGTTGTATATAGCTTACAAAGTGTAAAATATGTAGTGACATCTGTGAAAGAGATAATTGTTAAACTATGGACTGCCACATATGATACTTTATTACTAATGATATCCACAGGATATGTGAAAAGAACTACCACTAAATAATTATTTCGTTGTAAGTTTTTCTTCAACAGCTGTGAGATCCATTTTACAAACTCTAAGCCACTTTATTTTTCCATTTGGATATTTGATCTCTAACATATAAGGAATAACTCGTTGTTTAAGTTCTTCTATTGCGATCCATCGTAATTGGATATTACTTTTTACCTTATACTCTGTTGTTAAGTGCAGATTATTATCGCTATCTCTAAACTCTTTTACGTAAGGAAATCCTCCCTCACTTAGTTCAATAGTTCTTGTATTGATTATACAATCAAACTGGAACCGATCCATAAGATTAGAGAGGATATCATCATCTTCTTCTACATGATCATCTTTATACATATCATTCTGATCAATAAAATCTTTCTTTTTGTGGATATTAAACATTGTAGATCTATATATATACTAATTTATGTTTATATCATTTTTTTGAAAATGTTCCTGCTTCCAGATATTCACTCATCCACTTATTGTCTATTTTATCAAAATACATCTGCCATTTATTTTGGAGATATGGATGTGGATTATTATGTTTTTCATTCATTAGATTGATATAATATGCCATTTTTATGAGATATTCATTGTTGTTGTACATATGGATATCAAAAACATCCTTAGGGGTTTGATTAGAAATGCTAGACGACGTAGTGTATGTGGATGTGTGAGAACAAACCATTTTTAGACAAGATAAGATCCTATAATTATCTTATATCATTTTTATGATTTTATGAAAAAATGATATAAATGTTTGAGTTATATCATACAATATGGATTTAACAGAAAGAATGTCTAGTTTATCACTTAATAGCGGAGGTCTTACTGATGATCAACAAAAAGCGTATGATATATTTACACAAAAGAAAAGTATGTTAGTATGTGGTG
>MDTB01144930.1_pt1 | contig 20170 bp, 20 predicted proteins | sample 811161 | NCBI WGS metagenome assembly MDTB01 (sample SAMN05326650, study PRJNA326480) | marine metagenome | isolation source: seawater | place: Mediterranean Sea | collected 2009 | reverse complement strand
CTTTATAATTTATCTTTAAATAATTCATCTGCTTTAAATATCCAGCATTATTTACGAGAATATCGATTTTCCCATATTTTTTTAAAATTTTTTTTAAAAGTTTTTGATAATTATTTTTTTTATTAAGGTCTAATTTAATAAGTTCACACGATGATCCCAATTTAAAGATTTTATCTTTTACTTTTAAAGCCGATTTAGTATCGGTTCCATAAATTATTATTATTTTAGATCCATTTTTTGCAAAAACTTCAGCTATTTTTGCTCCAATTCCTCTAGAGCCTCCAGTAATAATTGATACTTGTGTATTTAATAATTTTTTCATTTTGTTAATTATTGTATATAACTGCAATCTAATTTACAATTAACTATAAAATTATTTAAATTTTTTTTATAAATTTATCTAAGTTAGGGTTTTATATTTTGTTTTACTTATTAATTGTATCTTATATAAAAACTCAAAATCTTTAAATGTGAGAAAACTTAAATTATATTATAGGAACTGCCCATCATGTAATTCAACTTATTATAAGTTATTTTATAATCATAAAAATTTTGAAAAGATAGATGCTCGTGGTAAAAAATATTCAATTGATAAATTTTACGTAATTTGTAAAAAATGTAATCTTATCTATACAAATCCTACAGTTAAACCAACTGTTTATGATAAAATTTATGAAAATACTATTATTGGATCTTTTAGAAATATAAAGAATGCCGCATCAAATTTAAAAAAGTTGAATTATTTTACTGAATTAGTTGATAAATATATAATTAAAAATAAAAAAATATTGGATATTGGATGTGGTCAAGGTGAACTCTTACAAAATATAAAAAAAAAGTTTAAAATTTCACCAAAAAAAATATTTGCTATAGAGCCTTCTAAAAAAATTGTTAAATTTTTAAAAAAAAATACTTCTTTTAATGTTAAAAATACATTTTTAGATAAATTAACTAGTAAAAAAAAATATGATTTTTTAATTTTAGACAATGTATTTGAGCATTTTGATTATCCAAATAGATCTTTAAAAAAAATGAGTGAAATACTGAATGAGAATGGTTATATTTATGTATCTATTCCAAATGCTTTAAGACCACATTTTGAATATGAAGACCCATTAAATCATACATGCAACTACTATGAAAATAATATTACAAATTTACTATCTAAAAATAATTTTAAAATTATAAAGTTAGTAACCCGTGATTCTTTGATAAATTTTGTTGCAAAAAAAGAAAAAGTTATTTCGCCTTTAATAAACTTAAAAGCTGATAAAATAAAATTTAGATTTCTTCAAAAAAAAATTATAAAGAATAAAAATAGAATTTTAAAAGAAACTTTAAGAATAAAAAAAACTGGAATTGATATCAAAAATAAAAAGCTTAAAGTTATAATTTTTGGATCTGGGAATTATTCTTTAGAAATATTATCAAAATTGAATATTAGAAAAAATGTTTTAGGTTATATTGATAGCAATTCATTATATCATGGACTAATTAGAAATGGTCATAAAGTCTATGGAATTAATGATTTAAATAATTTAAATTTTGACAAAATAATAATTGCTTCTAACCAATATAAAAAAGAAATTTATTCATTACTCATCAAAAAAAAAATAAAAAAAAATAAAATTATTTTATTTAATTAACAATTTTTTTTATTTTATAATTTTTATAATTTAGAGGATTATTGTAAAATCGAACTCTTTTTTTAAACTGCTTACCATATAAATGAGTTAAATATTCTTTACTTCTTATAGGGATAGTAATATTCAAATCTTTATATCGGAAATATTTTTTTTGTTTAACAAGCTTTAAGGGCATTTTAATTCTTTTATTTCCAAACTTATAAAGTGTTCTTTTCTTTTTTTTATAAAATGTAAAATCTAATACAGCAGGTTCAAATAAAATAGACTTATTCTTCGATAAAAAAGCAATTTTAGGATATTTTTTTTTTCTTTGGAAATAGCCTTTGTATATTTCGTATTTTTTTTCATACTTGAAGATATTAAAAATTTTTTTTAAATATTTGTGGTCAAATCCAAGATCAAAGTCTGATAAAATAGATAATTTATCTTTTCTTATAAGTGTTAATAAACCAGATGTATCAGCCCAGTAAGGTATATTATTATTATTTAACTTTTTAATTACATCTTTTAAAATTTTATATAACTCAGCATCTCTTTTTCTTATTTGTTCAGTACCTGGCTTCAACTTAAATGAATCCCATTTTAATATTTTTTTACTTAATTTAAGTTTATTATAAGATTTAAGCTGATCATTTATATGCCTTCCACAGAAAATTATTTGATCAAAATTAATTTTTTTTAGACTTTGTAAATTAAGAATTTTTTTTCCAAATAAATATTTATTCTTTAATTTTATATTTCCATCAACCCAATTAATAACTTCTAAATTTTTTTTACTTAAGATTTTTCTAAATGCTGCTCTTCCATGGTAACCTGCACCAAAAATTACCGTTTTTTTTTTCATTAATTATTTTTTATAAAAATTAAATAAGTTAATTATATGAACTCTTTTATTTAATTTTTTTAACATGTTTTTAAATTCATCATGTTCAACAAGCAATACAATACATTTAATTTTTTTATCATTATAAATGCTTCTTAAATTTATAATGTTATTATTATTTTTTTTTAATAAAAAAGAGTCCATTCCATATACATTTTTATTAAATTTTGAAAAATGCTTATATATTTTCAAGGCATGGGAGTTTCTTAAATCTGAGACATTCTTTTTATAAGTTAATCCTGCAAATATAATCTTATCATTTTTAAAATTAATCTTATTTTTATGCATTTCATTCTTGATTAAATCAATTACGAAAAGCTTCATATATTCATTCGTACTTCTTCCTGCTAATGTGACTTTTGTTTTAAATTTATTTTTTTTTGCTATATGTGAAAAATAAAAAGGATCTACAGGTAGACAGTGTCCTCCAACTAGTCCGGGTAAGTATTTACCAAAATTCCATTTTGTTTTTGCTTGTTCAAGCACGTTGTAAAAATTTAATCCTATTTTATTACAAAAAATAAATATCTCATTCATTAATGCAATATTTAAATCTCTTTGAATATTTTCAATTACTTTTGAAGTTTCTGTTTCTTTAATTGATCTACTAATAAATAATTTTTTTGACAAATTCCTATAAACTAATCTTACGTACTTTTCATATTTTCTATTTGGTACAGCCAATAATTTATTAATTTTATCTATAGTATGTTGTTTATCTCCTGGATTTATTCTTTCTGGACTATAACAAACTACAAAATTATTTTTCTTGTAAACAAGTGAACTGTTTTTTTCTAGAATAGGTATACAAATTTCTTCTGTTGCCCCTGGATAAACAGTTGATTCAAATACTATTATATCATTTTTTTTTAAAATTTTTCCTAAATATTTACAAGCCAACTTGAGTGGTGCAAGATCAGGTTTTTTGTTTAATTTTATAGGTGTAGGAACGCATACTATAAAAAAATTACACTCTTTTACTTCTAAAATATTATTTTTTAAATTATTAGTTTTAATATAAGAAAGCTCTTTTTTCGAATACTCTAGGTTAAAATCATGAAATTTCTTTAAGGACTGAATTCTTTGAAAATTTGTATCAAATCCAAATGCATTAAAATTTCTGGATATTTTAATTAAAGCTGGTAATCCAACATAACCTAATCCAATAACACACGGTTTGATTTTCATATGACAAATTTAAAGATTTAATATAAGAATATTCCAATTATTTCAAAGTTAATTAACTATAATATAAATGAAAAATAATATTACTTTTATAGCTGAAATTGGCATGAATCATAATGGAAATTTTGATTTATGTTTTGAATTAATAAAACAAGCTAAATTATCTGGAGCTAATATAGTTAAATTTCAACTAGGTTGGCGTGATAAACCTGGAGAAATAAACTGTATTAATTCAAAGATAATTAAACAACTAATTTCATGGGCCAATTATTTTCAGATCGAGATCATGTTTTCAATTATAAGTGATCAAGCGTATAATATTATAAAACCCTTTAAGCTTAAAAGGTATAAAATTGCTTCGCGTACAGTTGTGGATAATTTACCACTAGTTAAAAAAATTTTGAAAGAAAATAAGGATACTATTATATCCCTTGGTATGTGGAAAAAAAAAAATTTACCTATACCAAAAAATAGAAAAATATCTTATTTGTGGTGTTTGTCGAAATATCCTTGTGAACCAAAAGATTTAAAAAAATTACCAAAAAAATTTAACAATTCAGTGTTTGATGGTTACAGTGATCACTCGATTGGAATAGAGACATGTTTAATAGCAATATCAAGAGGTGCTAAAATAATAGAAAAACATTTTACCTTAGATAAATCAAACACAACAATTAGAGACCATGCTTTATCTGCAACACCAGAAGAATTTAAACAATTGGTAAATTTAGGGAGCGATATTTCAAAAAAAATAGATATTGGTGTTTAATTTTTTATAAAAAAATTTTTATGAAGTCATTAGATAATAGTCACAGAAAATACTCTATTTCTAGTATTGGTAATAGTGAAGCAGATAGAGTTGAATTTATGATAGATAATATGCACTTAAACAAAGCGTACTTGTATCAAGCAAAAAAATTGAAAAATAAATCTGAAAAAGAAAAATTATTAGTTGATTACAAAAATAGATTTATTAATTACAGAAATGGATGGAGAAATATTCCTGCAGATGCCATAGAAAAAAAACTTCACTCAGAAAAATTTAAAAATAGTAAGATTAATCCTTTGTGCATAGATTTAGAAGTTGCATCTGTCTGTGATCTAGCATGCCCACATTGTTTTAGACAATATATCGCTACACCTGATAAATTGATGTCTACAGAGCTTGCTTTTAAATTGATAGATCAACTTGCAGAACAAAATGTACCTTCGGTAAAATTTAATTGGAGAGGTGAACCATTGATGAATAGAGATCTGCCCAAAATAATAGACTACGCAAAAAAAAACGGGGTGCTTGAGACTATAATAAATACAAACGCTACTTTACTAGAGGGTAACTATGCTGAAGAACTAATGTCTTCAGGATTAGATTTATTAATTTATTCATTTGATGGTGGATCTAAAAAAACTTACGATAAATTGAGAGTTGGAAGATTTAAAGAAAATAAATTCGAAAATATAATAAAAAATATTGAAAATTTTGATAATTTAAAAAAACAAAAAAAATCTGTATTTCCAAGGACAAAAATACAGATGGTTTTAACTAAAGAAACATATGATGAGCAAGATCAATACTTTTCCCTATTTAAAAATATAGTAAATGATGTTTCAGTAAAACAATATACTGAAAGGGGGGGAGATATAAAGGAATCAGAAATTGGTAAAGAAAAATTAAAAAAAAATAAAATTTATATGAAAAATTTTGACGGAGAACTGTTTGTCTCTGAAGGAAGATTGCCCTGCGAACAACCATTTCAAAGAATGCTGGTTACATATGATGGAAGAGTTAGTATGTGTTGTTATGACTGGGGGAGTATGCATCCAGTTGGATATGTAGATAATTTAGCAATCAAAACTGGAGATAAAGAATTTGAAAAAATCAAAAAACAAGCTGATAGTAAAAAAAGAGGTTTTGAATATATGAATTTAAAACTACCAAAAAAATATAATAACCCTGAAAAAAAAGTATCCACACTAAAAGAAATTTGGGATGGCAATGAGATCAACAGTGTAAGAAAACTTCATTTAGAGGGTAAATTAGAAGATGTTACTATTTGTAAAAAATGCCCATTTAAAGATACCTATGACTGGAAAAAAATTCACTAATGGATTTAGAGATAATAGCTGAAGTCGCAAATTCACATCAAGGAAAATTAAACTTAGCTAAAAAAATTGCAAAAACGTTTATTAACAAAGGTGCATCTTCAATTAAATTTCAGATATATTTTGCTGAAGATTTTTTAACACCTAATCATGAAAGATTTAATCATTTTAAAAGACAATCTTTTTCAGAAAACCAATGGATAAGTTTAATTAAATTTATAAAAAAGTTAGGATTTAAAAAAATTTATGCAGATATTTTAGGAATAAAAGCATTTAAAGTTGCAAAAAAATTAAAAATAGATGGATATAAAATTCATTCTACTGACCTTTCAAATGATTTATTATTAAAAAAAGTTGCAAAAGAAGATAAAAAAATATTTTTATCAGTGGGAGGTGCGAAAATTACAGAAATACATCATGCGTTAAGCTTTTTTGAAAATAAAAAAAATAATCCAATTTTGATGCATGGTTTCCAAAGTTACCCAACTAAAATTGAGGATACAAATTTAGATAATATAATCAAATTAAAAAAACATTTTGGCAATAAATATAAATATGGATTTCAAGATCATATTTCAGGAAATAGTAATTATAATTTATATATCAGTCTAGTTTCATTGGGGTATGGAATTAATTATTTAGAAAAACATATTACTCTTAGTAGAACTGCAAAGGGTATAGATTATTATTCCTCTTTAGAGCCTAATGAGTTCAAAAAGTTTTGTAATATTATTCAAAAATCAATTAGTAGTAAGACAGTAAACAAAAGTGGTTTTTCAGATGCAGAAGATACGTATAGAAAAAAAACAAAAAAATTTTGGATACTAAAAAAAAAAATTAAAAAAAATTCAATTATAAAATTAACTGATTTAGAATTTAAAAGAATAAACAATTTAACTATGGAACCTCTTTTTTTAAAAGAAATTCTAGGTAAAAAAGTAAATCAAGATTTAGATAAAAATACTATTATATCTAATAATTATTTTTATAATAAAGTTCATGCATTGATAATAGCCAGATATAACTCGAAAAGATTACCTGGTAAAGCTATGTTGAAAATATCAGGAAAACCATTGCTAGAACATCTTTTTTTTAAGATTAAAGAGTCAAAGAGAGTAGATAAAATAATTTTTTGTACCACTAAAAAAAAATCAGATAACATTTTAGTCAAACTAGCAAAAAAAAATAAAATTTTATTTTTTAGAGGAGAAGAAAAAAATGTCTTAGGTCGTATGTTAAAAAGTACAAAAAAAGAGATGCCCAATGTTATTGTTAGAATAACCGGTGACGATATATTGGTTGATTCAAAATACATGGATGAAGCAATCAATTATCATTTATCTAATAACTTAGATTATACAGATCACAAAAAACTTCCTAGTGGAGTTGAAACTGAGATATTCAACAGGAAAATTTTAGAATTTATAAATAATAATGCTGAGGACACTGCGGGTACTGAATATTTAACCTATTATATTAAAAATAACGAACAATATTTTAGAACTGGGTCGGCTTATGTCAGAGATAAGCATCAGAGAAATATAAGACTCACAATAGATAGTTTAAAAGATTTTAAGTTTGTTAGACCTTTCTTAGAAAAAATGAATAATCAGAGAAAATTATTTAATTATAACATTAATGATATAATTAAATTTTATAAAAACAAAAATAGTAATCAAAAATTCATTAAAAAAAATATTATAATTAATACTAAATTGAAGAAATTTTCCTATAAAAAATTATGAGTATTGAAAAAAAAAATCCTTTAGTAACTGTCTATATTACCAACCATAATTATGGAAAATATATTAAAAAATCAATTAACAGTGTCCTTAATCAAACATATAAAAATTTTGAATTGATTATAATAGATGATGGATCAACAGATAATTCCAAGAATGTTATTGAAAAATATTCAAGGAATAAAAAAATAAAAATAATTTATCAAAATAATAAAGGCTTGATTGTTTCCAATAATATTGCAATGAAAATTTGTAGAGGAGAATATATTACAAGATTAGATGCAGATGATTGGTTGGATCCAAATTTTTTACAAATAATGATTAATAGCGCAGTTAGCAACAAAAGTTCTGCGATGATTTTTTGTAATTACTATTTAACTAATTCTCGAGGGCAAGTAATTGATCAATTTTACAGACATGAGTTTAAAAATGTAAAATTGATGGATCAACCTGCTCATGGTGCTTGTAGTCTAATTAAGGTAAAAATTTTAAAAGAAATTGGAGGTTACGATGAACAATTTAAATGTCACGATGGAGTAGATTTATGGTTCAAGCTTTTAGGTAAATATAAGGTTAAAAATATAAACTTACCTCTATTTTTTTATAGACAACACGGTAAAAGTCTTACAAAAAATATTGAAAAAATTTTTAAGACTAGAGATAAAATATTTAATAAACACACTAAAAACAAAAAAAAATTTAAAAATATTTTAGGAATCATACCTGTCAGAGGTGGTAATTATGGAGAAACACTAGTAGCTCTTAAAAAAATTAATAATACAATAATAATTCATAAATTAATTAAAGAACTTCAAAAAACTTTAAATATAAAAAAAATTTTAGTTTCTTCTCCTGATGATACTGTATTGAAAGCTGTTAGTAAAAAATTTAAAAATAAAATTATTATTCATAAAAGAGAAGCAAAACTTGCAAGGTTAAATACACCTATAGACGAAACTTTAAAAAATGCAATTAAAAGAATAAAAACAAAAAAATTTATTCCTGATTTAGTTTTGGTTGTAAACGTTGTTTGTCCACTACTAAATCATAAAAATTTTGATGCAGCAATAAACTTAATTAAAATATTTGAAACAGATGAAGTAATTGCAGTAAAAAAAGAAAATGATAATTTTTATTTTCATAATGGTAAAAGTTTAAAGCCTTTTAATAAAAATAATAATTTGTCTTTAGAAAGAAATGAAGTTTATCGTGAGATAGGTGGTTTACGATTAATTAAACCCACTAAAATAGGGAAAAAAAATAATACTATTGGGCATATTTTTTTGGATGAAAAATCCTCATTTAAAATTAGAGATAAGCAAGACTTGAAAATTGCAGAAGTTATCTCGAAAAAAACAATTGACTAAAAACATAAGCAAACAACCTATAGGAGAAACTGCTCTTTTATTTCAAATTTTAGTGGTATAAAAATTACTTAATTTCTTAAACAAATATATGTTCACTAATCTTAAAAAAATTTATGCCATTCTTGATAGAAGAGGAAAGATAAACTTATTATTTGTTTTTTTCATTCTTATAATTATAGGTATTTTAGACACAATTGGTATAGGCTTAATATTTCCACTTTTATCAATAATTTTGGAAGACTCTAATGCAAATACTTATGTAAAAGAATTTTTTCAAACTTATTTTAATATAATTGATAGAGATACAATATTAAAAATATTAGTTATTTCATTTTGTGCGGTAATTATTATTAAGAATATTATTTTAGTTTTTTCTGTGTGGATTAAAGAAAAATTTCTTTTAAATCTTTCAAGCCGATTATCTACAAATTTATTTTCAGTTTATTTAGATAAACCAATGATGTATCATATTAATGTTAATTCATCCGAGTTGGTAAGAAATTTAGTAAGTGAAATAAAAAACATTGTTAAATCGTTTATTCTTTCTTTTATAAATATTTTTTCTGAAACGATATTTCTTTTAACTATTTTGGTACTTCTTTCATTTAATAATTTTAAAATTACTATTATTTCTTTTTTTTGTTTAGTTTTTTTTTCAGGATTAATGATTTTTTTTTATAGAAATACACTTGGAAAATTAGGTGAAGTAAGACTTAAATATAGTGCTTTAATACTAAAAATTCTCAAAGAAAGTTTTGATAGCATCAAAGAAATTAAAGTTGGTTTTCTAAGCGACAATGTTGTCAGAAATTATTTTAAATTCTTTAATAGAATTGGAAAAATGAATATTAATGTTTATGTTTTTGGATCTCTTCCAAAACCAATGTTTGAAATTATAATTGTTATATTTTTAACTTTTTTTTTATTTTATAGCTCTAATAGGGAATTAAATATAATTGAATATTTACCAACTGTTGCTTTGTACTTTGCTGCAATATATAGAGCCATGCCCTCTTTAACCAGGATGATAAATAATATTCAATCAATGAGGTATAGCAATCCAAGCTTTAAAAAAGTTGAAAATGATCTATTAAATTATAAAACAAAAAAAAAAGATCTAGTTACAATAAAGACAGATTTTAACAATAAAATTGATTTTGAAAATATATCATATGCTTATGATAAAAATAATTTAATATTAAAGAAAATAAATCTTCAAATTAAAAAAAATTCATTTACTGGAATTATTGGACAATCAGGCTCTGGAAAAAGTACTTTACTAGATTTATTACTTGGATTATCGCAAAAGACTGAGGGTACAATTAAGATTGATGATAAAGAAATAGATCTCTTTAACAATTTTAATAACTGGGCTCAAAATATTTCGTTTGTTCCACAATCAATTTATATTTATGACCAAACAATAGAAAAAAATATAACTTTGTTAGACGATAAAAATCTTATCAATTATGAGTTTTTAGAAAAAGTTATAAAATTATCAAAATTGACAGACTTTATTAATAATGCTGATGATGGCCTAGATACACATTTAGGGGAATTAGGAGATAAAATTTCAGGTGGTCAAAAACAAAGGATTGGTATTGCTAGAGCATTATATAAAAATTCAAAAATATTAATTTTTGATGAATCTACTAATGCACTTGACTATAATACAGAAAAAGAAATTCTTACTAATTTAAGTAATTTGAAAAATGAAAAAACTATAATTTTTGCATCACATTCAACCAAAATATTAGAAGAATTAAGCGATAAAATAATCAATATAAAAGATGGAAAGATTGCGATTTAACATAAAATGAAAAAAATCTCAAAATTTTCAAAAAACATAAATGATATATTTAGGCTTAAGAAAAGTTTAATTAGAAATAACAAAATTAACTTAAAAAATACAATTAATATAAATAAAAAATACAAAAAATTAAAGTTTAGAAAAAAATGTATAGTATGTAATTTTAGTATAAGAAATATAGATTTTGTTTCTCATCTCATTCCTTACAGTATTTGTAGAAAGTGTAATCACCTTAACGGAATTTATCTAATGAATAATAAATTTAACAAAAGTATATATTCATCAAATAAAGGTAAAAATTTTTCATCAAAATATTCTGATCATTTTTCTAAAAGAGTAGAAAGTATCTATATACCAAAAGTTCAATTTATGAAAAAAATTTTGGGAAAAAAAATTAAAGTATTAGATTTTGGTTGTGGAGCTGGTCACTTTGTTAAAGGTTGTGAGCAACTTGGGATAGATGCTACTGGGATTGATCCTAATGAGGAATTGGTCAATAAAGGAAAAAAATATCTAAAAAAAAATACAATAAAAAAACTAGATTTTTTTAATAGTATCAATGAAATTTTAACAACCAATGCTGATCTGTTGTCTTTGATATTTGTATTAGAACACCTAGAAGATCCAAAAAAAATATTTGAATCATTTAAAAAATCTAATCTAAGCTATTTATATATTTCAGTACCCTTATTTTCATTTTCAGTTTTAATTGAAAATGTTTTTCAAAAAAATTATCCAAGACAATTAGGTGGTGCACATACAAATCTATATAGCAAAGAGTCACTAAACTTTTTAGCTAAAAAGTATAAACTTAAAATTATTGGTGAATGGTGGTTTGGTACAGATTTTGCTGACCTATATAGAAATCTTTTAATATCATCTAATTATAAAAATAATTTTTATAGAAAAAAATTTGACTTTTTATTACGTGATCAACTAAATGCCCTGCAACATGTTATGGATAAGTCAAAAAAATGTTCCGAGGTTCATTTAATTTTAAAAAAATAAATAAATTTGAGAACAAGAACAATCTATTTATTTGTTGCAATGAAACATTTATCTGTTAAAAGTTGGCGCTATGAGGCAAAAAATTTCTAAAGATGATATATATAAAACGATAGCTAAAGTTTTAAAAACAACACCAGATAAAATTACCAAACAAGATAGAATTGATAAAATCAAAGGTTGGGATTCACTTGCGCAGCTAGATATACTTTCTGCACTTGATAAAAAACTTGGAAATCAATTAAATAATTTAAATGATATTGCATCAATAGTAAGTGTAAAGAAATTAATTAATATATTAAAGAAGAAATCACTTATTAAATGAGTGGATCTAGAATTTCTGGTATCGAATATTATCTTCCAAAAAAAAAAGAAAATAACAAAGATCTAAAAAAGATTAACCCCAGCTGGGATATCAAAAGACTCCACGAAAAAACTGGTATCAATACCAGATATATTTCTGCGTCAAACGAAAATGTTATTGATATAGCTGAAAAAAGTATAAAAAAATTAATTAAAAAATTTCCAAATACAAAGATCGATTTTTTAATACTTGTTACTCAAACATCGCCATACCGAATACCAACAGCAGCATGTATTTTGCAAGAAAGACTACATCTCTCTAAAGATATTATTGCTTTTGACATAAATTTGGGTTGTTCGGGCTTTATTTATGCGCTGAATATGGCAACAGCTTTAATTAAAAGTGGACAGGTTAAAAATGGCATTGTTGTGTGTGCAGACACATATACTAAAATAATAAGTAAAAAAAATGCACAATGTAGACCAATTTTTTCTGATGCAGCTGCTGCAACTTTAGTTTCTAAGTCAAAAAAAAATATGATTGGTCCTTTTCAATTAGGAACTGATGGATCTGGATATAATGCTCTAGAATTACCACAAGGCAAGAATGAAGTAGTCATGAATGGGGCTAAAGTTTTAACATTTGCCATGAGTATTGTTCCCGATAATGTTAGAATGTTATTAAAAAAGACAAAAATAAATATAAATAAAATTGATATGTTTATCTTTCATCAAGCAAGTAAATATATACTTGAAAATATAAACAGAAAACTATCAATTCCCAAACATAAAACGTTTGAAAACTATGCTAGAGTTGGCAATACTATTTCTGCGTCTATTCCATTGGCTTTAAAACATGGAAGTAAGAAAAAAATTAAAATCAATCATAAAATCATTGTGGCAGGCTATGGTGTTGGGCTTTCTTGGGGGTCAGCAATTATTAAATGGGGTAAGATAAAATGAAAAATAAAATTAAAACAGTTTTTTCCCCAAACGCTACTAGTCAGTTAATTGTAGAAGAAGCAATAAAACATATAAAAAAAAAGATGGATGTTTTAGACCTAGGCTGTGGAAATGGCTACATTGGTCTGAATATTTACAAAAAAAAAAAAGATAAAATAAAATCATTTAGTTTTTCCGATCTTTCAAAAAAAGCCACAAACAGATGTAAAGCAAATGCAAAAAAAAGGGGGCTTAAGATTATAATAAAAAACGGAAGTATGTTTCAACCTTGGATAAATAAAAAATTTGATCTTATAGTTGAGTCAGTTTCAGCAATATCAGAGCCTGTAGCAAATTGGTCACCGTGGTACAATAAACACATTACTTGTAAAGCGGGTGAAGATGGTACAGAATTAGTAAATGAAATCCTCAAAGAGGCGAAAAAATTTTTAAAAACAGGAGGAAGAATTATTTTTCCAGTTGTTTCTTTATCCAAAAAAGACAAAATAATAAGTAAAGCAAAAAAAAACTATAGAACAGTTAAGCTTTTATCATTCAAAGATTGGCCCTTGCCTGGAGTGATGTATAAATATGAAAAACAACTTGAAAAGTTAAAAAAAAAAAAACTAATTGATTATAAAAAAAAATTTGGCATGATTCTTTACACCTCGTATATTTTTATAGCAATTAAATAAAATATCTTGAAAAGTAAACATTTAATTACCGAAAATGATTTTATAGAAGCATTTAATAAAGTTATAAAAAAAAAAGATAAGGTCATTGTATTGTATTCTGGTTTGTGGTCATTTATTTTTAATGTAAGATTTAAAGATAAAAATATTTCTAAAACATTATTAAACTTAATTGAAAAAATTATATCTAAGGAAAGAACGTTGTTGTTACCAGCATTCTCTGGTGAAGAATTTATTAATAAAAAAAAATTCCATTTAGATAAATCAATAGATAGAAATGGATTGCTTCCTGCAGAGGCTTTAAAGAGTAAAAAATATTACAGAACTCCACAACCTCTTCATAGCTATTTAGCATTTGGAAGACATATAAAAGAAATTAAAAAATTAAAATTAGAAACATCATGGGGTCAAAATAGTTTGCTTCAATGGCTTTCAGAAAAAAATGCAAGAATGTGTGTTTTGGGAGTTCCTTGGAGTAAAGGCTGTAGCTATCTGCACAGATATGAAGAGTTAAATTTAGTACCTTGGAGATATTTTAAAGTTTTTAAAGGTTCTATGTTTAAAAATGGAAAAAAAATAGGATCATGTAAAGAAAAAAAGTATTCCAAATTCATTAACCTTAAGTATAGTTTAGAGCCAATAGTAAAAGAAATAAATAAAAATAAATTTTTAAGATATAAAAATGATAAATTTTTTTTAGAATCAATAACATGTAACGAAATAGATATTGCTAGTAAAAAATTTTTTAAGAAAAATCCTTGGAGAATAGTAAAGAATATTAAAGAAGTTAAAAGATGGATAAAATCCAGAAAAGAAGTTTGAAATAATGATTGGAAAAAAAATTCACAGTCTTTGTAAAAAATTATTACCTTTAAACCGGAGCCTCACTGGTAATGGAAATAGACAAACTCTAAGAATCTTAAAAGGAATATGTAAAAACTTAAAAATTAAAGAAGTTCCTTCAGGAAAGAAAGTTTTTGACTGGACTATACCTGATGAATGGAATGCCAAAAATGCTTGGATTAAATGTCCTAATGGGAAAAGGATAGCTATATATAAAAAAAATAATTTACATCTAGTTTCTTATTCTAAGAAAATGAATACTAAAATGAATTTAAATCAACTAGAAAAACATCTTCATTATATTAAGGAACAACCTATGGCAATACCATATGTTACTTCTTATTATAATAAAAATTGGGGCTTCTGTATTAGTTATAATCAAAAAAAGAAACTAACAAAAGGAACTTATGAAGTATTTATTGACAGTACTTTTTCCAAGGGAAGTTTAACTTATGGTGAAATATTAATTCCTGGAAAAGAAAAAAAAGAAATATTCCTTTCAACTTATATTTGCCACCCTTCAATGGCCAATAATGAATTATCGGGCCCAACAGTAACAATATTTTTAGCTAAATGGCTTATGGAGCGAAAAAGAAGATATTCTTATAGGATAATTTTTATACCTGAAACAATTGGATCTATAACTTATTTACAAAAAAATATTAAAATTTTAAAAAAAAGAGTTATAGCAGGTTTTAATATTACTTGTGTTGGAGATAATAGGTCATATTCATATATTCCATCTAGAGATGGAAATACACTTGCGGACAAAATTGGTTTACATGTAATTAAAAATATAGATAAAAAATTTTCTAAATACGAGTGGTTAAATAGAGGTGGTGATGAAAGACAGTATTGTTCTCCAGGTATTGATCTACCAATTGCTACAATAATTAGAACAAAATATGGAACTTATAAAGAGTATCACACATCATTGGATAATTTAAAAAATGTTGTAACACCAGATGGACTTGATGGTGGTTATAATCTTCTTAAAAGAGCCCTGGAAGCACTCGAAAATAATTATCATTACAAAAATACTTTCTTGTGTGAACCCCAAATGTCAAAAAGAGGCTTGTACCCAAATATTGGTAAAAAAAAACATGTCTCTCAAGATATAAGAAATATGATGAATACTTTGTCTTATTGTGATGGCAGCAACTCTTTGATCGATATATCTGAAAAATTGAGACTTCCTTTTTGGAAAGTCTTACCCTTGATCGAGACATTAATAAAAGAGAAAATTATCAAAAAGGTCAAAAAATAAATTTAATTAAAATTATATTTTTACCGAACGAAATCCAGAGTCTAAATAAATTAGACTAGAGTTTATATCATCATTTTTTTCAATAAATTTTATTGTATTTAAAATATTTAAGACTTTTCCAATTTTTTTTGATGGTAATAATTTAGTTATTTTTTTTTTTTTAACTTCGTTTAATCTATTCCATAAAGGAGATTTAAAAAAACCAAGAACCAAAGTATTGCACCTTACATTAAATTCAGAATATTCAATTACAATTGATTTCATTAAGCTTTCCAATGAAATTTTCGAAGATGAATACAATAATGTTCCAGCATCAACACTTTTTCCTAACGAAGAACTAATAAATATTATATTTAATTTTTTTAAGTAAAAATGTTTAATTAGACTTTGAATAAAAAAAATATTCGAAAATAAATTTATTGAAAAGGTTTTTTTGATATCTTTATTTTTTATATTTAGAATTAAGTCGTCTTTTTTATAAGTAGCAAAATTTATAAATGTAATAACCTTAAATTTGTCAATAAAAGATTTTTTTTCTTTAAAAAATTTTTCAATTTGTTTCTTGTTTTCTATATTTACTTTCAAATAAGTTATATTTTTATTTCCTATTCTTTTTGTTTTATTATATATTCCTATTGTCTTATTCTTAATTGAAACATGTTTGGAGAATTCATAACCAAGACCACTGCTTGACCCAACAACAATATACAATTTATTAAAATTCATGATTACAAATTCCTATAGACAAACCAACACCAAAACCACAAAATAAAACTTTTTTATTTTTTAATTTTTTAAAATTTTTAGAAATAAGAAGTGGTATTGATGAAGATACAGTATTTCCAAATTTATCATAATTATTTAGAAATTTTTTCATATTACAATTAATTTTATTTTGTATGTTTTCATTAACTATTTTACTTGCTTGATGTAACAAAATATAATCAAATTTCTGAACAGTAAATTTATTTTGTTTTATAAAACTTTTTAATATTTTAGGCACTTCATTTATTGAAAAGTTATAAACTTTTTTTCCATCCATAACTATTGAGTTTTGATTAATGCTTGTGTTGTAGTTTGACGTTTCTTGAGAAAGACTTTTGTAACTTTTGCTATTACTAAAAAATTCAAATCTGGATTTATCTTTTGATTTGACCAACAAACTTGCTGTAGCACAATCACTAAATAAAACTTTGACATTTAATTTTTTTAAATATCTTGAATAATTATCTGTTGTTATTAGAAGAATTTTTTTAATATCTTTTGTCTTCATCAAACTTGAGGCAATTTTCAATCCATAAATATATCCTGAACATCCATGATTAACATCTAAAACAAAACAATTTTTTTTAAGACCTAAAGAATTTTGAATTATAAAGCTATTAGGGGGAATATTAAATTTAGGTGTTTGTGAAATAAGAATTACAGCATCTATGTCTCTTTCATTTTGAATAGCTTTTTTTGAAGCTTTTAAGGCCAGACTAATTATATCCTCTTTTTTTGATGCATGATAAGTTTTTTTTATTCCAGTTGTTTCAAAAACACGTTTATAATTCTTTCCTAAATATTTTTTTAAGTCAAAAATATTTGACCCTAAGGCGTACTCAACTCTTTGAATTTTCATTATTATCTTTTTATTTCTAATTTTTTAATATTTCTCTCTGAAAATCTACCCTCTGATGGTGAAGAAAATGCTGGATTATAAATAAGTTTACAATTTTCAAAATGGTAATGCACTACTTGGCTAAATCTAGTTCTTTTTTTATCTTTAATTTTTTTTCCACCATGTAATAAATTTGCAGCCCAAATTATTGCTTGCCCTGATTTAAGTTTTATATTTTTAGTTTTCAATTTTTTGGATTTGACAACTTTCTTTATATAATCCTCATAAATTTTATAAAATTTTGAAATTTCAGCTGTAGAAGATGGTATTGATAAATTGAATGTTTCGTAGTCAATGATATCCAGTTTATGGCTTCCGGGCACAACGCTAATTGTTCCATTTTCATTATCTGTATTTTCTAATGCGATCCATGATGCAGCTAAATATTTGTGGGGAATTGATCCAAAATGCATATAGTCACTATGTAATGGTTGGTCTGTACCTTTTAAAAAGTTAATTGAATTAATGGGTATGGGTTTTTTTTCATATAATTTTTTTAATAGATTTATAATTATCTTATGATGACATAGTTCTTTTATAAATTTAGACTTTTTAAAACCTTCAATAATTCTTGGGCTTTCATTATAATGATAATACTTAGGGTTTTTTTTTGAGTTTGAATCTAGTGCTAATTTTTTAATATCATTAATTGTTTTACTAATGTAATTTTTTGATAGTTTTAAATCAACAATAATATATCCATTGTCATGAAAAAATTTTGCAGCTTTTTTAATTTTTTTTGGTCTATATTTTAAAAAAAAATGGAATAAATCCGACTCAACCCAAGGAAGATTAAAGTTAAGTATTTTTGACATCTATTAAAAAATTTTTTCTATTTTATTTTTTTAAGCTTAGAGATAAATTTTTTAATACTATCTACCTCTGTAAGATCTACTTTTGATGAAATTCCTTTTGTTTCCTTGCCAAAAGCTGCCATTATACTTAGGTGACCAAGGGAGTCCCACTCTTCAGTGTTAGATGAAGTTGATTTTAAGGAAACTTTTTTTTTAAGAGCCTTTGATACTATTCTAATTATTTTTTTTTCATCCATTTTAAGTCCAAATTTTATAAATTTTTGTAAAACATATGTATACCCCAAAAAATTTTTTTATGTAACCATTTTTTAAATATTTAATCTCATTATTTTTGTAGAGTTTTTTTGGAGCAGGCCAGTCTTTGTGTAATAAAATTTTTGACTTGAAATTTTTATCAATTAATTTTTTTAAAGTTTTATGATTTGATAGTGAAATTATGGGTGTTAACAAGAAACCTTTTTTATTAAGATGATTTTTTGCTTTTAAGATTACCTTTTTAGACAACTCAATACCATTATCTCCGCATTGATGAGGAATAAATTTATTATACCAAAAATTTCTTGCAATTTTTTCATCAATTGCTGAAATATCGTTGATAATTATATCAAATTTTTCATTATACCAATTTTCAAAAATATCACTTTTTTTAACCTCTCCCTTTATTTTATTTAACTTAATATTTTTATCAATTAGTTTGATTGCGTGACTTGAGTAATCTGAAAAAAATATATCTACTTTATTTTTATATTTTTTCTTAATAAAGATTCCTATAATACCTGATCCTGAACCTAGATCTAAAATTTTAACTTTTTTTTTTGTTTTATATTTTTTAAATGCTTCAATAAGACTAAAAGTTGTAAGATTTGGAGTAAAAACTTTACTACTTTTATATAGCTTAATTTTCAAACCTTCAATTTGAATATCGTGAATATTTTTTGTCACTAGTAATTTGTTTTCACTATTGTTTTTTTCTTTAAGAAAAAACTTGGATTAAGCATTAATGCTTTATTTGCACAAGAAAATACATTTTTTGAATAAACTTTAGATAAATATATTTTATTATTTTTAAGTTCTTTTAAATATTTTTTATTTTTTAATAATTTTTCAATCTTATATTCTGCTCTTTCAACTTTTTCCATAACAGACTTATATCTCACAAAACTATAATAGGTCTTATTTATATATTTACCAGACTCAAAAACTTTTCCAGAAACTGCTTTGTAGTACCTATGATTTATACCGCTTAAGTGTTCAACGTGATGTACATATGTACATGTATTTTTAAAAGGTAAACCTATATTTAAAAAAATTACATTATTTTTGATAAAATTATTAAATGGACTATTCTGTCCAAAGCTAAACAATCCACAAGGTTTAAGAATTTTGTTTTTATTTTTACCAAATGCAGAAATTGAAAAAATTGGGTGATTTGATCTTGATACCCCTTTTTCTTTAATGAATGCATTTTCAAAAGGTCCTAAGGTAGATTTTGTAAATTTTTTATTAAACTTTTTTTCCTTAAAATAATCAAAATTAAAAGATGGAACAATGATAGAGCCATTTTTAAAGTAAGTTTTTAGGTTTTTGATTATTTTGCTAGTTGAGTATTTTCTAATTTCATCTAAAGAAAAATTTTCACTTTTAAAGATTTCTTTATAATCATGAATAAATATTCTTCCTAAATCTATTCCTAAATATACATTGTCTGTACTTTTAAAATTTAATTTTTTGATACCGATAATGATTTTTTTTATAGTTTGGTCTATATGCTTTTTACTCATATGAAAATTCACCAATTAATAACATTTATTTATTAGAACAATAAATTTATGTATTTTTATCTATATTTTAAAAATTTTTTTCAGTGCATAAATCAAGCCAATTGAGCTATTAGTACTGGTCAG
>MDTB01022671.1_pt1 | contig 20173 bp, 16 predicted proteins | sample 811161 | NCBI WGS metagenome assembly MDTB01 (sample SAMN05326650, study PRJNA326480) | marine metagenome | isolation source: seawater | place: Mediterranean Sea | collected 2009 | reverse complement strand
GCTTGGCAATTCTATTTCATGAACTTGAGGTTTAATTTCATCCCATTTATAATTTTTCAAAGCTTCTACTTGAATCTCGTTATCGAAGTGACCAATGTTACATAATATTGCTCTATCTTTCATATTCCGCATATGATCTGCCGTTACAATATCTTTGTTTCCAGTTGCAGTAACTACGATGTCTGCAAGTTTAATCGCTTCATCCATAAGAACAACCTCATAACCCTCCATAGCTGCTTGTAACGCACAAATCGGATCAGTCTCTGTTACCATAACTCTTGCACCAGCTTGCCTTAAAGAGGCGGCACTTCCCTTTCCAACATCGCCAAATCCTGCAACAATGGCTACCTTTCCAGACATCATAACATCAGTGGCTCTTTTAATTCCATCAACTAAACTCTCTCTGCAGCCGTATAAATTATCAAATTTAGACTTTGTAACCGAGTCATTAACATTAATTGCAGGTATTAACAGTTCTTTTTTTTCTTCCATTTTTTTTAAAGCTAAAACCCCAGTTGTCGTCTCTTCGGACACACCTTTGATGTTTGTTAACATATCTTTATAATCTTTATGCATTAAAGCTGTGAGATCCCCACCATCGTCTAAAATCATATTAGGTTTCCAATCTTTCTTTCCCTCTATAGTCTGTCTAACACACCACCAGTATTCTTCCTCTGTTTCTCCTTTCCAAGCAAATACAGGTATACCAACTTTAGCGATTGCTGCAGCAGCATGATCTTGTGTTGAAAAAATATTACATGAGGACCACCTTACTTCAGCGCCCAACTCTACCAATGTTTCAATTAAAACTGCAGTTTGTATAGTCATATGAAGACAACCGAGAATACGCGCACCTTTTAGAGGTTTTTGACCTTTGTACTCTTTTCTTAGCGCCATTAATCCTGGCATTTCAGTTTCAGCCATAGAAATTTCCTTTCTACCAAATTCCGCTAAGTTAATATCTTTTACTTTATAATCTTGAGACATATTTTAGAGTTATTTAACAATATAAACGAACGTTATCAAGAAAGATTGCTAAGAAAATTTAGGAAGTAATACTTCTACTTGAGCACCTCTTTTATTCACTCTATTAGAGGCAGAAATAGTACCCTCATGCAATTCTACAATATTTTTAACTATGTTAAGTCCCAAACCTGAGTGTTTTCCGAAGCTTTTCGGTCTATTGCTATAAAACCTTTTAAATATTTTTTGAGGAGAAGTCTCTGAAAAACCTGGCCCTTCATCTTTGATAAGGATTACTAAATTATTTGAAGTTTCTTCAATATCAATTTCAATCTTTTTGTCATCCTCACTAAATGAAATAGAGTTATCAAGTAAATTTGCTATTACCTGTTCTAATCGATTTTCAATACCTAAAATATATTGTCCATTTTTGGAGGCTATCTTCTTTTTTATGTTAATCTGAATTTTCTTGTTTTGATTTTTTAAATCCTGCCTAAAATCGTCAACAACATTATTAACTATTTCTATCAAATTAATCTTGTTCATTTGTTCTCTTGACCACGATGCTTCATCTTTTAACATTTGAGAATAGTCTGTTATAAGTCTTTCAATCCTTTCAACATCATGATTTATAATAGTTAATAATTTATCACTCTCTTTTTTTTCAGTAGTTTTATCTAAAAGTTCTGATGCACTTTTTAATGAAGCTAAAGGATTCCTTATTTCATGGGCAAGATCATTTGAAAAAGTTTCTGCTCTTGTAGTCCTTTTTTGAAGTTCTTTAGTCATTTCATCAATAGATTTTGTCAGTTTTCCAATTTCATCCTCTCTCACAAAAAAGTTTTTAATATCAATATTTTTGTTTGATTTTTTTTTAATTGCTTCACTAAATGTAACCAATAAGCCTATTGGTTTTAAGATGTATTTATTTAAAAAAAGTGAAAAAATTAAAATCACTAAAGCGACTGCTAGAACTGTTCTTATAATAAAAGCTTTTCTCTCTTTAACAGCGTTGAGAATATCATTAGCCTCTTCGGAAACTACGATAAAACCCTCTTCATTGTTATTTAGTTTAATTTTACTTAAAGTACTGACAAAAAAATTATTTTGAATTTTTTCCGAAATTGTTATTGGCTTATTCTGATACTTGTTAGAAATAACATCTTTAATATTATTTTTATTTATATCATTTATAGTTTTTTCTATAGTATTTTTTTCTCTTACTTTTCCATCAATACTTTCTTCAATTATAATGTCTGATCTTCTGAATACATTTTGATCTAAATCTAGTATGTTGGTGTCACCAACTAAATTACCATCTAAACTATAAAATTGTACTCTATCTAAACTTTGAAATAAAAATCTTGTTGAAAATAAAAAAGTCCTTATATCTTCTGTATTAAAGTTTATATTTAATCTTTGTAAGTGATCAACAGTATTATTGATAATTACATAGTGGTTAGTAGATCTTTTTTTAACAAGATTTGGTTGAATGGCCTCTAAATAGATAATTGTGAATAATCCGAGAATAGAAAATACTGATAAATTAAATAGAAGAAACTTTTTTAATATTGATGATGATTTTTTTTGTCTCATTAACTAACATTCCATCTATACCCGCTTCCATATCTAGTTTCAATTGCAGAAAATTTGTCATCAACCTTTTTAAACTTTTTTCTTATCCTTTTTACATGGCTATCTATTGTTCTATCCTCTATTTCAGCATTTTCTTTATAAGCAATATCCATCAAATGAGCTCTTTCTTTAATAACTCCAGGTCTTTTTGCTAACTCCTTTACTATCAAAAATTCTGTGGTTGTTAACTTATCAGGCAATGGTTTTCCATCCCATTCGCATTCTAATTGAGATGAGTCTAATTTCAACTTGCCATGACTAATAATATTTTTTGTTTCATCTACAGTGTTATCTTTTTTTCTTAACTGAACCCTTATCCGCTCAATTAACACTTTAGTAGAGAAGCCCCCTGATTTCTTAACAAAATCATCTGCTCCTAATTTTAAACCTAATAGCTCATCAACCTCCTCATCTTTTGAAGTTAGAAAAATTATAGGAATCGACATTTTTTTTCTTAACTTTTTTAATAATTCTTCTCCGTCCATTCTTGGCATTTTAATATCTATAACGGCCAGATCAGGCTGATTTCTTGATAAACCAATTAAAGCTGACTCTCCATCAATATAAGTTTGAACTTTGAAACCTTCTCTTTCTAAGGCAATGCTTATTCCAGTTAAAATATTTCTATCGTCGTCGACTAATGCAATTGTTTGAGCCATATTGTTATTTTCATAATCTTATTGTCAAAATTTAGGCGTTAATGCGCTTCTCCCCAATTGTTCCCAGAGTTTATATTAACTTCTAATGGGATTGAAAACATATGGTGATCAGAACTAGAAACTGAAACCATAGCTTCTTTAATTACCTTTTTTACATTAGTTTCATCTTTTTTCAAACACTCAAAAATTAATTCATCATGAATTTGAAGTAACATTTTAGCTTTTTGTTTTTCTGTAAAGATTTTATCAATTTTAATCATCGCTAATCTTATAATATCTGCAGCGGAACCTTGGATTGGAGCATTTATAGCTGCTCTTTCTTGAAAACTTCTGACACTGAAATTTTTATCATTAATTCCCCTCAAATGAATTCTTCTTCCAAAAATATTAGTAACATAACCCTGTTTTCTACAAACATTTATAGTCGAAGTCATATAATCTTTTATTTCTGGGAACTTTTTAAAATATGAGTTTATAAAATCTTGGGCTTCTTGATTTGAAACTGATAATTGTTTTGCTAATCCATATTGTGTAATACCATAAATAATTCCAAAATTAATTGCCTTTGCTTTTCTTCTTTGATCCTCGGTAATTTTATCAATCGTTAAATCAAAAACTTGACTCGCAGTTAATGCGTGAATATCTTGATTATTTTTAAAAGCCTTTTTTAATTCTTTAACATCTGCCATATCAGCAAGTATTCTCATTTCTATTTGGCTATAATCAGCGGAGATTAAAATATTGTTTTTTTCAGCGATAAACGCCTTTCTTATTTCTTTTCCATCTTTAGTCTTGATGGGGATATTTTGCAAGTTCGGATCACTAGATGCTAATCTTCCTGTATTTGTAGCTGCAAGCAAAAAAGATGTATGAACTCTTTTTGTATTCTTATTTATGTGGTCTTGTAAAGCATCGGTATAAGTAGTTTTTAATTTAGAAACTTGTCTCCACTCCAAAACTAATTTTGGAAATTTATGCCCTGTGAGAGCTAAATCTTCTAAAACCTTAGCACTGGTTGCTGGACTTCCTTTTTTTGTTTTTTTCAATTTAGCAATTTTTAAATCATCATATATTATCTCTCCAAGTTGCTTTGGAGATCCAATATTAAATTTTTTACCTGAAATCTTATAAATTTCTTTTTCCATCTTCACTAAGCGATCTTCAAATTTTGTAGATAATTTCTTTAAATAATCTTGATTAACTTTAATTCCATTAGTTTCCAATTTGGATAAAATTTTAACCATGGGTTTTTCAAAAACTTCATAAATCTTATCTAATTTCTCTCTGTTAACTCTATCAGATAAAATATTATATAATCTCAAAGTTACGTCTGCGTCTTCAGCTGCATATTCTGTAGCCCTTTTTAAATCTATATCAGAAAAGTTTAATTGTTTTTTTCCGGTTCCAACTACATCTTTGTAAGAAATTGTCTTATGTCCAAGGTGTAATTCGGATAAAGTATCCATGTTATGACGATTACTTCCAGCATCTAATGTGTAAGATAATAACATAGTGTCTTCGATTGACTCTAATTCTATGCCAAAATTCTTTAGTACTAAGAAGTCAAATTTTATATTTTGACCAACCTTTTTTACGCTTGGATCTTCAAGAATGTCTTTTATTTTTTTTAAAACTAAATCTTTATTTAATCCTTTAATTTTTTTATGTCCTAAGGGTATGTAGAATGAAACATTTGGTTCATAACTAAAAGAAATTCCAATTAGATCAGCTATTTGAGGGTCAAGAGATGAAGTTTCTGTATCAATAGATATAATTGATTTTTTGTTTAACTCAATAATCAGTTTATCGAGTTCATTTTCTTTTAAAATACTTTTATAGATTTTTGTGTCAATTCTATTAGTATTCTTAATATCTTTTTTAGCATTAAAATTTTTTTCAGTTGGTTCTCCATAAAAACTTATAGCCTGACTTAACAATCGGTTGAATTCCATATCTCTAAGAAATTTATAAAGATTTTCTTTATTAATCTCTTTAATTAAAAATTCAGTTGGTTCGTTAATAATGGGAACATCATTTTTCAAGGTAACTAATTTTTTGCTCAATAAAGCCTTATCTTTATTAATTAGTAGTGTTTCTCTTCTTTTGTTTTGTTTAATCTCAGATGCATTCTTTAAAAGGTTGTCTAGATTTTTATATTTATTAATTAATTCTGCAGCAGTTTTTACTCCTATGCCTGGAACTCCTGGAATATTATCTGAGGAATCTCCAGCGAGTGACTGGACATCAATTACACGATCAGGTTTAACACCAAATTTCTCTACAACTTCCTTTTCTCCTATAACCTTACTCTTCATAGGATCAAATAATCTAATTTTATCTGAAACCAATTGCATGAGGTCTTTATCTGAAGATATAACCGTGACTTTAGCTCCAGCTTCAATAATTTTTTTTGCATATGTTGCTATTAAGTCATCTGCCTCATAATTGATTAGTTCTATTGATGGTAAATTGAAAGCTTTCACAGATTTTCTAATATATTCAAATTGTGGAGCAAGATCATCTGGGGCTTCAGCTCTATTGGCTTTATATTCTTTATAAATTTCATTTCTAAAATTTTTTCTTGCAGAATCAAAGATTACCGCAAAATGTGTAGGTTTATTTTTAGAGCTATCTGATCTTGCGTCCTCTAAAAGTTTAAAAAGCATAGAACAAAAGCCGTTTACTGCTCCAGTTGGAAGTCCATCACTTTTTCTTGATAAAGGTGGAAGAGCATAATAAGCCCGAAAAATATAACCTGATCCATCTACAAGATAAAAATGATCTGTTTTTTTTAATGAACTCATATATACATATTACATTAACTTTTGACCTATGCTTAATCAAACTATGAAAAAATTTGCTTTAAATGTCGAGAATCTTACGAAAATCTACTTAGACTCTAAAAACGAAAAAGAAAAAAAAGCACTAAATAATTTAAACTTTCAAGTAAAACAAGGAGAAGTTTTTGGTTTACTTGGACCTAACGGTGCTGGAAAAACCACTTTTTTAAGTATTTTAGGAGGGACAGTTATAAAGACTGAAGGAAGAATAAATGTTTGGGGTTTTGACATTGACAAAAATCCCAGACAAGTGAAGGCCTCTATAGGAATAGTGCCACAAGAAGTAAATTTGGATGCCTTTTTTAGCCCTAGGAAATTGCTTGAGCTACAAGCTGGGCTCTACGGAATTACAAAAAAGGATAGGATTACAGATTTAATTCTTAAATTAGTTGCGTTAGAAGATAAAGCAAATGCTTACTCTAGAAGTTTGTCTGGAGGCATGAAAAGAAGATTGCTTATAGCAAAGGCAATGGTGCATCAACCTCCTATATTAATTTTAGACGAACCAACTGCTGGGGTAGATGTAGAACTTAGAAATAATCTCTGGAAAAATGTAAAAGATTTAAATAATGAGGGAGTAACTATAATATTAACAACTCACTATTTATTTGAAGCACAAGAGATGTGTGATCGAATTGCTATTTTAGATAAGGGTAATTTAGTTGCACTGGACACAACTCAAAAGCTTTTGGATAGAATACAAACAAAAAGAATTAATTTTAAAGTTAAAAATGTTGATAAATATAAGATACTAAATATGAAAGGCATTCAATTTACTAGGAATTCAAATAACTTAATTACAGTCACTTATGAAAAAAATGTGCTTAACTTTGGAGAAATAGTTAATTATCTAAGTCAAAATGATATAAAAATACTAGATATTGTTACTGAGGACGGTGATTTAGAAGACGTTTTCATACAACTAATAAATAAGTAGATTTAATTTAAAAAAAAGATAAATATATGTATATGGAACTTGTAAAAAATTTAACACAATCAAGAATAATTAAAAACTTATTTATAGTATTAATTGGATCTTTAGCTCTTGCCATCTCTTCAAAAATAAAAATACCATTTTATCCTGTGCCAATGACAATGCAGACACTAATTGTTTTGTTAATTGGTATCTTTTTTGGATGGAAAATAGGTGTCTCTACTGTAATTCTGTATTTATTTGAAGGTGTAATTGGGCTTCCTGTTTTCTCTGGAACCCCTGAAAAAGGAGTTGGTTTATTGTACTTTACAGGACCTACAATGGGATATTTAATTGGTTTTGTAGTAGCAGTTTTTATTGCTGGAAAATTTAGATATACTAATAATATAGTCTATAATTTTTTTAAATTGATTTTTGCAACAAGCTTTATTTATATTTTGGGAATGCTTTGGCTAGGTTTATTAATTGGTTGGGATAAACCAATATTTAAACTTGGGGCACAACCTTTTTTACTGGCTGAGCTATTTAAAATTACTATAGCTACAATTCTTATTAAACAGATAAAACGATTTTAGTTTATCTAGGAGATCTTTTAGATAGTATTCTTTGCAAGGTCCTTCGGTGCATTTTCAATCTTCTTGCTGTTTCAGAAACGTTACGGTTGCATAATTCAAATACTCTATGAATATGTTCCCATTTTACTCTATCTGCGGACATAGGATTCTCTGGTGGTTTAGCTTTTGACTCTGGGGAAGCTAATAGTGCTGCTTCCACATCGTCTGCATCTACAGGTTTGGCCATATAATCTATAGCTCCAGCTTTCACAGCAGCTACTGCAGTAGGTAAATTCCCGTATCCGGTTAACATTACAATCCTGCAATTCTCCTTGTTCTTCGCTAATTCTTTTACCACGTCTAAGCCACTACCATCCTCTAATCTAAGATCGATTAAAGCAAAAAAAGTAGGGTTATTTTTAGCTATTTGAAGACCTTCTGCCACTGATTTAGCCTCTTTCACAGTAAATCCCTTCTTTTCCATAGCTCTAGCGAGCCTTCCTCGAAGTGGATCGTCATCATCAAGTATTAAAAGAGACTTATCAGTAAAATCTGAAATCTTCATTTGATCTGGGTAATTTTTTTGTGCTCTCATATAGTTGAGATATAGTCATTGTGAGCGAAATTACAATAGTGCATAAGGGCATTTTTCTCTTTACATAAAGTAAAAAAAACTTTAAATGCGAATGAATAGGGTTTTTTTTACTAAAATTTTTTAAAAACCTTCTGTGTAAACTAAAGGGAGACACATGAAATGCGAAAATTTAAAGACGTTAACGAACTAGTTAATGCATTAAAACCAGATTACCCGGTATACTGCATAAGACCGGACTCAATTAAAAGATCTACCAAATTTTTTATAGACAACTTTCCAGGTAAAGTACTTTATGCAGTCAAAACAAATCCAAACGAAAATGTGCTTAAACAAATAATTACAAGTGGAATTCAAGATTTTGATGTGGCTTCTCTAAATGAGGTAAAATTGATTAGAAAAATTAAAGAAAAAGCTAATCTATATTTTATGCATACTGTAAAAAGCAAGGAAAGTATTTCATCAGCATATTTTAATTATGGAGTTAGAAATTTTGCGTTGGATAGTAAAGATGAATTAATGAAAATATTAGATGCCACAAATCAGGCTAAAGATTTAAATTTATTTGTAAGGATAGCTATTTCAAATGAGCACGCTGAGATTGACTTATCTAGAAAATTTGGTGCTCTTTCGCCTGAAGCAATTGGATTAATAAGATTGTCTAAACAACACTCACAAAAACTAGGAATAAGTTTTCATGTTGGCTCTCAATGTATGCATAAAATTTCTTATTCTAAAGGAATAGCTGAAATTGGAAATATAATCAAAAAAACAAAAATTATTCCAGATGTGATTAATATTGGGGGAGGTTTTCCTTCAGTTTATCCAGATCTTAACCCAGAGCCCTTAATTAATTATATAAGCGAAATAAAAAGATCTTTAAAAAAATTAAAGCTTGCCAAGCTGCCGCAAGTAATATGTGAACCAGGTAGAGCTTTAGTTGCAGAGAGTGGTTCGACTATTGTTAAGGTGCTCTTAAGAAAAAAGGATAATCTTTATATAAATGATGGTACTTATGGATCACTTTTTGATGCTGGAGTGCCAAACTTTGTACTCCCAACAAAAATGATTGCTAATGGCAGGTCTCAATCTAAAAAAATTACATCTTTTAGTTTTTTTGGCCCAACTTGTGATAGTTTAGATTATATGAAAGGACCTTTTCTACTTCCAAACAATATTAAGCAAGGAGATTATATTGAATTAGGGCAACTCGGTGCATACGGGTTGACTTTCAGGACAAAATTCAATGGCTTTTACTCCGATGAAATTTTTGAATTAAATGATAAGCCTATCATGTCTTTATACGATGACTCAAGTAAAGTTGATTACTTAGTTGCATAATGACAAAAAAGCATAGTTCTAATCTTGGACACAATAAAAAATCTTTTTTAAAAGATCCTGTACAACACATAGATATTACATCTTTTGATGCACGAAAAATAATAGAAAGTATGGGTAAAATGTCTTTTACTTCAAGAGATACAGCCAGTGCTGCGAAAATTTATAACGAAATGATATCAGATGAAAATTGCTCAATTTTTTTAACCATTGCTGGTTCAACATCTGCTGGTGGATGTATGCAACTTTACTCAGATTTAATTAAATACAATATGATTGATGCAATAGTAGCTACTGGAGCATCCATAATCGATATGGATTTCTTTGAAGCATTAGGCTTTAAACACTACCAAGGCTCTCAGTTTCAAGATGATGCAGAACTTAGAAAAAATTATATTGATAGGATCTATGATACCTACATTGATGAAGAGGAGCTTCAGGCCTGCGATCAAGCAATTTGTGATATAGCTAATAAATTAGAGCCTAGATCATATACCTCTAGGGAGTTTATTAACGAGCTTGGAAAATTTTTAAAAAAAAATGCAAAGAAAAAAGGTTCTCTTATTGAAACTGCATTTGATAATAACGTGCCTATATTTTGTCCAGCATTCACAGATAGTTCGGCTGGATTTGGCTTAGTAATGCATCAAGAACAAAATCCAACTAAACACATTACGATTGATTCTGTAAGAGAAATGAGAGAACTAACTGAAATTAAGATACAATCTAAACAATCTGGTCTGATTATGATTGGGGGTGGTGTTCCTAAAAATTTTATTCAAGACACAGTTGTATGCGCAGACCTTCTAGGTAAAAAAGTTGATATGCATAAATATGCAATACAAATTACAGTAGCTGATACAAGAGATGGAGCATGCAGTAGTTCAACTTTAAAAGAGGCTAGCTCTTGGGGAAAAGTGGATTTGGCAAAAGAACAAATGGTTTTTGCAGAGGCAACTAGCGTACTTCCTTTAATTGCAAGTGACGCATATCACAGAAATAAATGGAAAAATAGAAGTAGACGAAATTTTCAAAAAATATTTAAATAATCAATTAATATGAACAAAACAAGACTAGCGTTAATACAGATGAAAATGTCATCTGAAAAAAAGGAAAATATATCGAGTGCTATATCAAATATTTATAAAGCAAAAAAAAGAGGAGCTAATATAATTTGTTTACCAGAATTATTTTTAACAAATTATTTTTGCCAGATAGAGAAGCATTCGCATTTTAATTTGTCAGAAACAATTCCTGGACCAACAACTAATACTTTTTCAGTCATAGCTAAAGAATTAAAAGTAATATTAATTTTATCTATATTTGAGAAGAGAACCTCTGGTATTTATCATAATACTTGTGTCGTAATTGATGAAAAAGGTAAAATTAAAGGCAAATATAGGAAAATGCATATACCTGATGATCCTCAATATTATGAAAAGTTTTATTTTACTCCAGGAGACCTTGGTTTTAAGTCTTTTAAAACATCTAAGGGAAATTTAGGAACGTTAATTTGTTGGGATCAGTGGTTTCCTGAAGCAGCAAGATTAACAGCTTTAAAAGGAGCAGAAATAATTTTTTTTCCAACTGCGATAGGTTGGCACCCAAAAGAAAAGAAAAGATTTGGAAAATCACAACTAGAATCTTGGTTGTCTGTTCAAAGGTCACACGCGATAGCTAACGGTGTATACATTGCAGCAGTTAATAGAATTGGTATTGAAAAACAAGGATCAAAAAAATTAGAATTTTGGGGCAATAGTGTAATTTTTGACCCTAGTGGTAATGTGGTTAAGAAAGCAAATTTATCAGAGGAACTGATTATTTGTGATATTGATCTTAAAAAAATTGAAACAACTAGAAGACACTGGCCTTTTTTTAGGGATAGAAGAATTGATTTTTATAAGGGTATACTAAAAAATCCAAAAGATGCTTAACTCTATCAAAAACCCAATATATAGGATGCCTGCAGAATGGGAAAAGCAAAAATCAACTTGGGTAGCTTGGCCCCATAATAAAGCAGATTGGCCTAAAAAGTTTAAATTCATTCCTAATATTTACGCAAAAATTATTACTCAAATTTCAAAAGTTCAAAAAATTAATATTTTGGTGCAAAATAAGAGAGAAGAGGATGAAATAAAATTGATCTTAAAGAAATACCCAATTAATTCTAGAAATATCTATTTCAGAATTTGTAGAACAGATAGAACATGGGTAAGGGACTCTTTTCCAATTTTTGTAAAGAATAAACTCAAAAGAAAAATTTTATTGGATTGGAAATTTAATGGATGGGCGAAATATAAAAATTTTAAATATGATAATAATATTTGTTCAGAAATTAAAAAAAACTTAGATCTCAAAGTAGTACAACCTTCTATTAAAAATAGAAAAATTGTCTTAGAAGGTGGCTCAATTGATGTTAACGGTAAAGGGGCTCTCATTACTACTTTAGAGTGCCTTCAGAGTAAAGTTCAAGAAAGAAATCCAGGCTTAAAAAAAAAAGATTATGAAAACTTATTTAAAAAGTTTTTAGGAGTAAGTAAAGTTATATGGCTTAATAAAGGAATTTCTGGAGATGATACTCATGGACATGTTGATGATATAGCAAGATTTGTTGACAAAAAAAAAATTTTTATTGCTTTTGAAAACAATAAAAAAGATACTAATTATAAGGCATTAAAAGAAAACTACCGAATAATTAATGAATTTAATAAGAAAAAGGAGTTCAAAATTATTAAGATTCCAATGCCTAGGGCAAAGTATATTGATGGTGTTAGAGTTCCAGCAAGTTACTTGAATTTTTATATAGCGAACAAATTAGTTTTAGTCCCAATTTTTAATGATAATAAAGACAAAAATGTGATCAAAATTTTTAAAAAACATTTTAAAAAAAGAAAAATTATTCCGGTTGACTGTTCAATATTAATTTGGGGTTTTGGTGCAGTCCACTGTATGACACAACAGGAACCTATTTAGCTAAATCTCTCAAATTCCAAGTTATTTTTACCGTAGCTCCATTATTCTCATTATTAAAAAAATATAACTTTGCTAGTTGTCTCTCTAAGAGTGTTTTTCCCAGAAATGTTCCTAATCCTGTGCCAGCGTGATTTGTTAGTTCTTGAGATTTTGATTTTATGTAAGGTTCTCCTAACGAATCTATTATATCTTCTGCAAAACCGGGTCCATCATCTTCGATTTTTAACTCTACTGATGTAGAGTCAATTTGTAAAATAATATCAACCTTAGTTTTTGAAAATTTTACAGCATTTCCAATAAAATTTCTTAAGCCGTAAATAATTTCCGGTGTTCGTTCAATATTTATCATTTTATTATTTTCTTTTAAAATTAACGATATTTTTTTAGAGGAAGTTTCTTTAAAATTATTTATAATTTCTTCAATCAGATTGTCTAACTGTACTTTGTTTAAAAAATCATCTTCGATAATTTGTTTTTTTGATATTTTTTTAAGTATTTCACCACATCTTTTTGACTGACTAATTAATAAGTCAATATCTTTTGATAATTCTTTATTATCTGCTAATTCTCTTTTAAGTTCTTTTGAAACTATACTTATAGTAGCCAGTGGTGTTCCTAAAGAATGTGCTGCAGCAGCCGCTTGACCTCCTAAAGACTCTAATTCATATTCTTTTGCTATAACTTGTTGTAGTTTATTTATAGCATCTGATCTTCTTTTACTTTCTCCAGAAAATTTTATACCAAAATAACTTAAAAATATTAGACCGATGATAATTGCAATAAAGTAACCTGTTAAGTAAAGTTTCGGAAATGTTAATGATTGATCATGAACTCCAGGTAAAGGAAAATGAAAAAGTGTTAATATGAATAAAAAAAACAAAGTGGATATACCTAGAGTAATTGTTGTACCCATGCTTAAAAAAGTAGAAGATACAATTGTAGGAATAATAAGTAATATAGTGAATGGGTTAGATATTCCGCCTGTTAAATATAATAAGCAAGATAGTTGAATTAAATCATAAAATAAAAAAGATGCAGCGTAAAAATCTTTTAATTGAGTTGTTTTTAATCTAAATTGTAAAATTAAATTTGTTATTAAACCAACAAAAATTATTAAGTATGCAGTTTTAATTGGAAGTTCTAAGTTGAGGTAAAAATATACAATATTTATTGAAATTAATTGACCAACTATTGCAATCCACCTTAAATTAATAAGAGTCTTTCTATCTAAATTGAGATTTTCTCCTAACCTAAAAAGAGTAGATAAATTCATATAAATTTAGGTTTAAATGTCTAAGTTTACTACATCAAGGGCATTACTAGTGATAAAATCTTTTCTTGGAGCGACTTCGTCGCCCATTAAAATTTCTATCATTTTTTGATCCTCTTTGGACTTTTCTTTAGTGCCTTTTGAGTATTGAACTTTTAACATTGTTCTATTTTCAGGATTTAACGTGGTTTGCCACAACTCCTCTGGGTTCATCTCTCCTAGCCCTTTAAATCTTTGAATGGAGAGTTTTTCTCTTTGTTCCTGCATAAATTTATTATATTCGGTAGAGCCTTTTTTTAATTTTTTACCCGCATTGTCAGAAGCTTTTATAATATATTCTTCTAGTGCTTTTTCATCTTTAATATAAACACTTTTATTAGACTTTGTAACTTTAAATAATGGCGGTTGAGCTAAATAAATATGTCCATTTTCAATTAATTGATTAAAAGGAAAGTTATTGAAAAATGTAAGAAGCAAAGTTCTGATGTGTGAACCATCTACATCTGCATCTGTCATTATTACAATTTTATCATATCTAAGATTTTCAATATTAAAGTCTTTAGAGCCTGTTCCGAGAGCATTTATTAGTGTAACTATTTCATTTGAAGACATCATTTTAGATAATGCTTTTGTGTTATGATCCTCACCATTTGATTTGCCGTTTACAAAAGTATTTAATATTTTTCCTCTTAAAGGCAAAACTGCTTGATATTCCCTAACTCTTCCTTGTTTTGCTGAGCCACCTGCTGAATCCCCCTCAACTATAAATAATTCTGTCCCTTCTTTTTTTTGAATCTGACAATCGGCTAATTTACCGGGTAATCCTGACAGTTCAAAAGTTCCTTTTCTTCGAACGCTATCTCTTGCCTTTCTGGCAACATCTCTTGCCATAGCTGCTTGAGTAATTTTTTCAAGAACTATCTTTGCTATTGAAGGGTTCTGATCAAACCAAGTCGAGACTTTATCGCTGATAACATTTTCAACGACTAATCTAATTTCTGACGAAACAAGCTTATCTTTTGTTTGTGATGAGAATTTAGGATCTGGCATTTTAATTGATAACACTGCCGTCAGACCCTCCTTAATGTCCTCCCCAGACAAAGTAACTTTATTTTTTTTGCTATTTCTTTCATTTGAATACTTGTTAATCACTCTGGTTAAGGCGCTTCTAAAACCTAATAGATGAGTGCCTCCGTCCTTTTGTGGGATATTATTTGTAAAAGGAAGTACTTCTTCAGAATATCCAGCGTTCCACTCGAAAGAACATTCGACTATTACATTATTTTTAGTTGCGTTTACATAAACAGGTTTTTTAAATATTTCTTTTTCATTTTTATTTACTAAAATAGGCTTTTTATTATTAATATGCCTTACAAATTCAATGATACCTCCATCATATTTATGTACCAATTCTCTCTCTTTTTTAGATGTCAAATCATTTAAAGTAATACAAACCCCTTTATTTAAAAAAGCTAGTTCCCTAATTCTCTTTTCTAAAATTGATGCACTAAACTTAATCGATGAAAAAACATTTTTTGAGGGTAAAAAATTAATTCTTGTTCCTTTTTTTTTTGTTGTTCCAATTTGTTTTAATGATTTTAAGGTATTTCCATTTTCAAAAGTTATTTGATACTCTTTACTGTCTCTAAAAATATTAAGCTGTAATTTTTCTGAAAGTGCATTAACTACGGAAACACCAACTCCATGGAGACCGCCGGAGACTTTGTAGGAGTCATGATCAAATTTACCTCCAGCATGTAGTTGGGTCATAATTACTTCAGCTGCTGACATTTTTTCACTTTTATGCATCTCCACTGGTATACCTCTACCATCGTCTTCAACTGTAATTGTGTTGTCTTTATTAATTGAAACAACAATATTTTTACAATAGCCGGCGAGCGCTTCGTCAATAGCGTTGTCCATAACCTCGAAGACCATGTGATGCAGTCCAGTGCCATCGTCTGTATCTCCGATGTACATTCCTGGCCTTTTTCTAACAGCATCTAAGCCTTTTAAAACTTTTATAGAATCCGCACCATAAGATGGATTAGAATTTGAGTTAGAATTTTTTGACATTGTAATATTTTAAAGACTTATATTTATACCATTTTTTTTCATTAATAGAAAACCAGAGCTCTCACTTACTGCTTAGAATTATTAATTACCAATGCTTTTAGCTTAAAATAAAAAAAAAAATCCAAAATTCTTTTAAATTAGATTTTCATAGGCATTATTACGTAATAACTATTTTTATCTGACACATCTTCTATTAAAACCGGAGAAACGGAGTCTTTAAAATTCATTTTTAAATTTTTATCTTCAATCTCTGAAGCGATATCAATCAAATATTTTGAATTAAAGCTTATATTTAAATTGTTTGAATTAAAATTTGCTTTAATAGCCTCGTTCCCTTCTCCAGAATTAGCACTATTTACTGAAAGTTGAATATTATCTTTATTAATAGTTAATTTTACTCCTTCCTTTCTATCTAGAGAAACACTTGTGACTCTTTCAATCGAATTTATGAATTCTTTACAAGGAACAACTAGAGTTTTTTCATTTCCAGAGGGAACTACTTTTTTATAATCAGGAAATTTACCGTCGATAACTTTTGAAATTAATTTCATTTTACCCATACTAAACTTTATCTTATTATCTGTGTTTTGAATTGATACTTTTTCTGAAGTATCAGACAACAGTGAACAGAGTTGAAAAACTGTCTTTTTAGGCAATATCAGAGAAGAAAAATTATCAGCATTTTCAACTTCTAAACTACTAGAAGATAACCTATGGCTGTCAGTAGCAACACCAGTTAAAAAGTTTCTTCCGTGAGCTTCCGTCAAGTGTAAGAAGATCCCATTCAAATAATGTCTAGTATCATCATTAGAAATAGCAATTTTCGTTTTATTAAGTAATTGTAAAAATTTATCTTTATTAATTAAAATTTCTTGTCCGTCAAATTCATCTGCGAAAGATGGAAAATTATCTGAAGGCAAACATAACAAATTAAAATCTGCATTTTCACTTTTTAAACTTAATTTATTTTCAGACTTGAGATCAAAATTTAATTCTGAGTTAGATGATATTTTTCGTAGAATATCAAAAAGTATTGTAGCTGAAGTTGTTGTGCTTCCTTCTTTTAGAATCTTTACCTCATCTATTTCATCATAAAAAATAATGTCAAGATCAGTAGCAATTATAGATAATTTATTATCTTTAAGTTGCAACAAAACATTTGAAAGAATGGGTAAAGTATTTTTTTTTTCTACCACTCCTTGAACAAAATTTAGTGATTTTAGTAATGTATCTCTTTTAACAATAAACTGCATTTCATTTATTATTCTAATAAAAGGCTTTTAATTTGATTAATATTTTTTTTCATTTCATCATCTTGCTCTGACAATCTAGTTATAGTTTTTACCGCATGTATTACAGTAGTGTGGTCTCTGTTTGCAAATCTTCTACCAATCTCAGGTAGTGATCTAGTGGTCATTTTTTTAGCAATATACATTGCTATCTGTCTTGGTCTAGCTAAAGGTCTAGAACGTCTTTGCGAGAGCATATCGCTCAAAGGTATGTTGAAGTAGTTAGATACAATATTTTGTATTTTATCTACTGTTATAATTTTAATCTGACTAAAAACATCTTTTAGAATATTCTTACAATCACTTATTGTTAAAATTTTGTTGTGAACTCTTCCAAATGCAATAACTCGATTTAGAACTCCAATTAACTCTCTTATATTTGTCTTACTTTCATTTGCTATATAATTTATGACTTCGTCACTTAAATCTATGTTTTCTTTAAATTGATCTTGAATTTCTATAATCTTTTTTTTAATAATACTTACTTTTAATTCAAAATCAGGACTGTCAATATCTACAACTAATCCTCCAGCAAGTCTTGATTTAATTCTTTCTTGAACTCGGTCTAGTTTCATTGGTGTTCTATCTGCAGAAATTATAATCTGTGAACCCTTGTCTATTAAGCTGTTAAATGTATGAAAAAATTCTTCTTGTAAGCTTTCTTTGCCTCGAATGAACTGAATATCATCAATTATAAATACTGAAGATTTTCTAAAGAAATCTTTAAAATTAACCATATCATTTTTCTTTATAGATTTGATAAAATGATACATAAATCTTTCAGCTGAAATAAACATTACATTATTCTCTGCTTGCAAGGCTAAGCCAATAGCATTAAGCAAGTGTGTTTTACCAAGTCCAACACCGCCACAAATATACAGTGGATTGTATCTAGATAATTGCTCACACACTTTTTTTGAATATGATAGGGCTATTTCATTACTTTTTCCTTGGATAAAACTCTCAAAATTTAAGTTGGGATTAAGCCTATTATAATTGAGTATTGAGTCTTTTATTTCACTCACTTTGTTTAACTCATCAATTTTTGTAAATTCTATATTATTTTTACTCTCTTCAATAATTTTAAATTCTATTCTATTTAAACTAAGTTTATAGGTTTTGATTTGCTCTAAAATCTTGTCTAAATACCTAGAAACGATCCAATCTCTAAAAAATCTAGTTGGCACACTTAAAATTAAATAATCATTATATTCTTTTACAAGTGAAATTTTTTCAAGCCAGCTAGAATATATTTCTGTTCCAAAAGTTTTCTTAAAAGACTTTTGCACTTCATCCCAGTCCAAAGTTTTTTCTTCTTCAGAAATGTAAACGTTTTGCTTTTTGATATTATTTTTGTCCATGTAATTAATTCTTAAAGATTTTCCTTTTAACGACTTTTGAAAAACTTTTGCAACTATTTATAGGTTGTAATTAAAAATAAAGTTTATCAGGTTGTAGGCTTATCGTAAAAATGGAAAATTGATAAAATAATTTTTTACAACTGGAGTATGTAACAACAATATGATTTATAAAACTAGATATAGATATTTTTAATATTTATGAGACTAATTTAACCTAATAAATTAGATTATATTTTTTTAGATATTCTGGAAATTTTTCTAGCCGCAGTCCTTTTGCTTAAAATTCCAGATTTAGCAACCTGCATTAGAATTGATTGAAATTTTGAAAAATATTTCTTTGCTTTTTCGCTATCCTTGGCTTTAATAAGTGATTCCATCTCCTTCACAGCATTTTTATACTTGCTTTTTCTTATTCTGTTAATTTGAGTTTGTTTTTTTACTCTTCTCACTCTTCTTATTGCTGATTTTGTATTAGGCATATTTTTAAGAATGTATATATGTCAGTATTATCATGGTCAACTTTATTATTTTTGGCAATTAGGACAAAAAAAACTAGCTCGATTTGCTATGACAATTTTTTTAATCGTTTTATCACAATCTAAATTAGAACAAATCTGACCTTTTTTTCCATAAACATTGAAAAGTTGCTGAAAATTTCCTTTTTTACCGCTACTGCTTGAGAAATTTTTAATTGATGAACCTCCCTGAAAGATAGCTTTTTTAAGAATTTTTTTTGTGTGTTTTAAAATATTCCTTAAATCTAGATCTTTTAAAGTGTTGACTTTTTTGCCTGGTTTAATCCTACTTAAAAAAAGTATTTCATTTACATAAATATTGCCTAGCCCTGAAACAAATTTTTGATCCATTAACAAATCTTTGATATTTCTATTTCTTCCTTGAATATATTTTTTAAAATATTTAAAATTAAAAAACTTTTCTAAAGGCTCAGGTCCAAGAATTTTTAAATGGGAATTATCTTTAATGTTTTTAGTTAAAAAAAATTTGATGAAACCAAATTTTCTTACATCGTTGTAGATGAGCTGAAGATTATCAGTAAAAATAAATTTTAGTCTATCGTGTTTATTTTTATCTTTTTCATTTATTTCATAATAAAAACTAGTTTTTTCTTTTAAATTATTTTTTTTGATAATAAAAAATTTACCAGTCATACCTAGATGAACAAGCATAGCTAGACCCTCATTAAAAAAAAAAATTAAGTATTTAGATCTTCTTTTTATCTTTATAATTTTTAGTCCTTTGATCTTATCGAAATCATGCTTATTGAGCTTATATCGTAAATTGCCATCGTAAATTTTTACCTTTTTAATAGTTCTAGCATAGACTACTCTTTCGAGAGACTTTTTAACAACTTCAACTTCTGGTAATTCTGGCATATAATTTATTTATGAAAAATACTATTCAAGATAAAACAAAGCTAGTCAATTCTGTATTTGCTCAAGTCCATAAAAAATACGATTTAATGAATGATATCATGTCTTTGGGCATACACCGTATTTGGAAGCAAAAATTTCTGGATTGGATGAATCCTCAAATAGAAAATAATCTTATTGATGTTGCTTCTGGTACCGGTGATATTGCGAAAATTTATTCAAAAAGAATTAATAATTCAGCAGAGATCTATTGTGTGGAACCAAATGAAGAAATGTTAACTATAGGTAAAGATAATTT
>MDTB01219871.1_pt1 | contig 20174 bp, 8 predicted proteins | sample 811161 | NCBI WGS metagenome assembly MDTB01 (sample SAMN05326650, study PRJNA326480) | marine metagenome | isolation source: seawater | place: Mediterranean Sea | collected 2009 | reverse complement strand
GAAGGAAGATATGTATTCATAGGAACATTACTTCCTTCGGCCACAACCTCTGCAGAAGAAAAACATATGAGGTCTATTTCTTCTTTCGGATACATAAATCTTTGCGTGGTCAATCCAGTTGGGAATGTAATTACAAATCTATTGTCGTTAGTGATCGCTAACTGTTCTAGCGGATTTATAATCGCATTACTGTCTGTCTGATGTTTAGTCGCAAGTTTATGTACATCCCAAGGTCTTACTATATCAAATTCTCTCGCAACAAATCGCCAGATAAGTTTTGCAGTAAATTCATCTGCGAGAGAATCCTCTCTGTCGTAAGGACTCAAAATATAAAAACTATCATTTCCTAGACTGTCTATGGAATATGCATTCCCTTCATTATCATACACCGAAGTAACTGTAGTCTCTGCTGTCTGTAAATTAGCAGCACTCTCTGAGAAGTATACTCCAAAGTCTCTTGCGTATGAACTTTCTCTGGAACAAGAATAAAGGACATGGACTGGATATCTTGAAGCTTCGTCAGTTGGTGTAGTTCCTTCTACATTATCTACAGTTCGTTGAACGCACAACCACGCATAATCATCACTCTGATCGCTCGTCGCATCGTCAAAAAGATAGAAAACAAATCCTCGTTCTGTCATGGTTAGACGATAAGACATTGGATGCGCTCCGCCGTCTTTTGGAAATCTCTTAAACCACCCCTTTCCTTTTCTCTTATTTCTAAATCTTTTAGATCTATTTATTTCTGATGTTATTAATGTTAAACTGAGAGAAAGAGTACTATCTGATCCAGTTACTAACTCTCCTTGAACAAAATCAGTGCTGTTCCATTCGTTGAATGTAATACTTTGAGTAGTTGCAGTTGTAGAAACACTACGAACAGTGGCAGATCCCCCGGCCGCGCCAGTTATAGTTTCTCCTACCGTATAAGTATTTACTCCATCGAATGGAAAAACTAAAGCTTTGGCGGGTATAGTTACATCCTCAAAAAAGACATCAGTACACTCGCCGGGACTTCTAATTATTGAAGTGGTAAGAGTTGCGCCGTTTTCTAAAGTAATTAGACCGTCATTACCAGTAATATTTTGTGTTATAGTACCATTATCTATTAATTGATTTGATGTGGCAACACTAACCTTCAACCATCCGTACATACAATTTGGAATTCCATTAGATTCTGCCCAAGTTCCTGCAAAAGTATAGCCCGGATGCCCTGTTACTCCCGTTTTATATCGATGTTGATTGATATCGGTTTCATCAATAGAATTTCCTACAGCATATTGTGCTCTTCCCATTGTTTGGAGTTCTAAATTTAATTGATATAGTTCTCGGTCATACTCTACATCTTTAGTTGATGAATCGTGTCCGTATAGTCTCGGTCTTTCGTCAAATTCGAAACGTATTCTATAGTTTTGTGCAACACCTCTAGAAACAGATCCTCTATTTGGGAGTGATTCGTTTGTGGTGTCTAGTATTGCAACGTGTTGTCTTAAATTGTTTGGATCACTCCCAAAGTTAGCTGATCCAGTATATGGTGTACTAGTTACTTCTGTGAAAAATTGTTTGGTTACATCAGAAGCACTATCAATACCAACACCGACAATCTGAATTTTATTTTCTGTGTTGGGTTCTCCGTTATACAGTTGATACGATGATGTCATATCATGAACCAATGTTGTCAACAATCCACCTTCATTGATAAGGGCTCCATTGGCATCTCGGCCTCCACTTCCGGTCAGTTTAGTAAACCCACCCTGAGAAAAAGAAACACCAAAATTCGGCAATTCGCTAATACTGTTTAATATTTTTAACGCCATTCTTTATCACTCTAATTAAATTTTAAGGTATCTGGAAATCTTTCTACAATAGAAGCAATATTTATTCTTGGATTATAAACTGCTTGTTGGACTGTAACCTGTTCCACCTGCCCCTGACCAGAAGAAAAAGTTGCTACTGCACCTCCAACTTCAGCGTTAGTTCCCTGTGTAGTTCTAGAAACTGTAGCATTAACACCAGAAACTGGTCGAGTTCCGCCTTCAAAACCTATGCCTACGTCTATGTTAAAAGTTTGTCCATATATCTGTGCTTCGTTAAATCTTTCTATGGCTGCATTATTGGCTATCACCAAATTATCAGGAGTAACTCTAATACCACCATCAATCGCTTCTTGAATTATTTGTGTTACTTGAGATTCATAGGATACTAACTTAAATGTAACACTCTGACTCCAAGTTGCGGTTCCTTCTGCGTGTCTGTAATATAGAGTTAAATTCTTATCATACCAATCGTCACTTATATTAATTACAAATGATACTTGGAAGTTAGCTCTATCGGGAGTATTGTCTCTTCTCCCTCTCCACCCATCACCCATATTAGAACTATTTGCAATTACAATTCCATTTGTGCCGATGCTGTTTGTCCTGACCGGAAAATTATCTATAACTCTATTTACATATCTTTGATTAAGTTGTGCAGAAGTTTTCTGACCATAGGACAAGTATCTATTTCTTCCAGTAGGTAGAACCTCGACCTCACCAGAAGTTATTGGGTCATTTTCAAATGCAGAAATAGTAGAATCAGATTGTAAGAAAATTTCTATATTTCTTTTATTATCATCGTGATCCTTCAAGAGTCTTGACTCAAATGTAATTACCAAATTTCCAGCATTTTCCCCAACAGCATCCGGAACTACAAGTTCTCCATAATCAAATACTGCTCCCACTTGTTCGCCGGGAGAGTAAAAAGATTTTATCGGGCCGTTGCCTATCTTGACCAATCCTTTGTTAGTTTGAGTGGGCCAGTTAGATAAAGGACTTTCTGGTAATGTGTGTAACCAATCTTTAATGGGAGATAATTCTGCAAATTTTGGAGGTTCTGGGACAACTACAACAGGTTGAGATTTGTGCCAGACCAAATCATTACCGACATATACTTTTCTTATAGGGGAATCACCTCTGTATATATCAGTAATATTCCCATCAATATTGATACTCATTTTATTCCTTTATGAAGTAAACTGTCCCAGCATCTTTGCTGGGAAGATTGTCATATGTCGCCTGATTTGCAAGAACTTGAATTTTAAATCCAGACCAAGTTGTATCATTGATATTTGATATGGATGTTTCTGCATTAACCATTCTATTAGTTAATGTACTAATATTAGTCGCATTAGTAGAACTGCGAGTCTCTACGGTAGAAACTCTAGCATTTGTATTATTAATGTGATTTGAAGTTTCGTTTATTTGTCTTTGAAGTTGATAATCTGCTCCTTTAAGTGTGGTTGCCCCTGCACCGACCAAATCGGGATGAGTCGGAGTGCCTCCACCCAAATCACCATCGCCAGAAATAGCAGTTATAATTGCAGATATATCTGTGTTATTACTAGTAAGATCGCTTGCTGTTAAATAACTGTCAAAATTAATATCCGTTATTTGGGAACCAGTTAATCGCAAGTTTCCTTGATGTGCCGTAACATCTGCAGAAGTCACACCGTAGTCTGTAATATAGCCCGGCCCATTTGTAAACTGGTTTAAGTTTGTTGGTGTTTCAGACAAATCAGAATATTTTCCGGAGGTGGCAGCTGCGTGTAAAGTAGAAGGATTAAAATTTACGCCCGGCATTGATTGAAGATTAGAGATATCTATTTCATTTTCTCTAATTTTTGTATCTAAAGTTTGAACTGCATTCCGAACATTTTGAGTGTTTATATAATTTGTTCCAGTATAACTATGACTACTTCCTAGAGATGCTCCCAAAAAAGAATTAATGGTTGTTGATGTTTTTTGTAATCTATCTTCATGATCTGCTATGTCCGAATCATTGGATGATATTTGATTTTGTAAAATAGTATCTGCATCTGATAAACTAGTAGCACCAGAAATTGTGCCAATGTATGCACCGACATTATTCAGTCCAGATCCAATTTGCGTGTTATCTAATTCGGTTTGAAGACTGCCCGACTGATTTGATAAAGATGCAATACTTTCTGCATTAGATCCGACCTGACTATCTAGTGCCCCAAGCGAAGTTTTAACTGATCCGGAAATATAATTGCCAGTAAGACTTATAGTCCCATCTATTTCTGCACCAATTGAACTTTGAGTAGTATCTAATTCCTGTTGTGTTGCATTCAAAGCATCATCTAATTTTCCATCAGCAGCTGCAAGTGATAATGCATTAGATATATATCTTTTGGAGGTTTGTTGAATATAACCTCCATTCAAAGTCAATCCTATAGAAGCTTCGATTGTATCAATCAGAGTATTAATTGCGATATCTGCAGATTCTCTACTAGAAGTTTCTGATGCAACTTGCGTGTTGGTGTATGATACGGAAGATGCCCAGAGATCATTTGCTGCCGATACGAGATTTGAACTAGTACTGAATGTAGAATTAAGAGAAGAGACATCACCAATTCTTGCAGTATTTAAATTAACTTCTGAATGAATTTCGTTGAATGCATTCACTACAGTTCCGGCTGCAGTATCAAGAAGTTCAAAATTTCCTAATAACGATTCCACATAACTAGAGTGATTATTCAATACATTTGTTTTATTTTTCCATGTATCGAAAGTGTCCGTTCTTAGTACACTATTTTCTGTTAAATTTGGGTATGCCATGTTATTTACTCTCTAAAATTTTATTCAAAATTTCTTTTATTTCCTTTAATTCGGATTTTAGTCCCTCTATTTCTGCCTCTTGCGCTTCAAATTTACTCAATTTTTTCATGTACCTAACATACGCATTATTATCAAAATTTATTATAGCCTTAGAATGTGGATCTCTTTTCAAAGTCCTGTCTTCCTTGACTATAAGATAATTTGTTATATCATTCGCCATAACAGATATTTATATCAATTTGCAAGAGCGATGATTCTTAAATCTTTTAATCTAGGTGGCAATGCAGAGTTCTTACTTCTCATTACTATCTTAATCCCGAAAGATGAAAATTCAGATAAATCTTTTACATCATATTCAAATTCAGTAAATTGATTAATACTAGTAGATGATTCACTATATCCACTCGGTCTATCGATGTAGTCATATTTTAATTTTCTATACTCTTGACTATCGCTAGTTTTTATCTTATAATACAAATCCACATCCGCATCTTGAGGTCTGTGCATAGCCAAAACTATTTTAAATGCAGTTGCTGGTTGATTTAGTTGTATTTCTCTGGTAACATACTTCGATTCTACAGATCCTCCAGATTCTTCTCTTTCTGATATAAATGACGCATAGTTTGTAGAAACATCAGTAGAATTTCCACTACTATCTGTAGTTGTAGACCAAGAAGGATAGTTCAACGCATTAGAGGTAAGTACTGAACTAAATCGTTGAGTGTCTATTACTGGAGATAAATTATCTTGAACAGAAGAAAGTATTACTTTATAAGTCAAAGATTTTTTCTCAAAATTACTACTACCAGTTCCAAAATTTAATTCATTGTAAGAAGAATAAACGGATCTGGGCGTATCGAAAACTATATTCTCATTAGGAACAAAGCTTGTCCAAGAACTATCTTTAATACCAGTTTGCATATCGGAGTCTTGAGATATTCCACTAGTAGTTTTCATACTGTAGGAAATGTTGGTCTGTGGTAGTTGTATTGTTTCAACTACAGGCATCATCATATCAAACTTTGAATTTGTTTGAATAGTAACCTTCCCAGAAGAATCTGGGGCAGGATTGAATCTACCGGAAGAAGTAAGACTATTTGCCTTGGAAGTTCCAGCAACCGGATCGCCATTCATATCGTACTTTGTATTTGTCAATAATATATCAAACGTATCTAATTTAGTTGCAATTACTTGATGAGTGCCATTGAGTTCTGATCCTAACCAAGCATTACTATCCAAAATTCCTCCGTATCTGGCTGCAGGGTTGAGTCCAGAAATGGTTACAAAATAATGAGTATTCTGATTAGTAGATGGAACTAAATCGTGATTTGGAACATGAAATCTTACGATATTTTGACCAACAAATACCTCTATAGAATTTTTATCTAATTCAATAGTATTTGATTTATATCCTAATTTGTCATTGTCTGAATTTTCAAAATACAGAGTTGATGATGTAGTTGTATCAAATCTAGCTCTATACAAATTAAATTTCATATCTTCCATAGGTTCTGGAGCCCAAGCAGTGGAAGCCGACTTGAATAGTACTCCAGCATAAGGTTGTTTACTAATATTTCCAGAATTATCTTTTGCGGTTTCTCCCATTCTGGCAATATGGATTCTATATTCGGTAGAATCTGCAAGTACTACGAGTGCATATTCTATGGACTGACTTATGAATACTGGGGAGTCAAATAGAAAATTTGTTGATGCAGAACCGTCATCTGAAATTGAAATTCTAGATGTGGGTAATGTCTTTCTTGCCAAAACATTTTTGCTCGGATATCCTCCGACTGTATTTCTGAGTTCTACTGTTACCGGAATAACATTATCTTTTGCAGAAAAATAGAGGTCTACTGACGTTATGAAGACTCCACCAGATTTATCAGTTGAAAATGTCTGAGCAATAGGATTGAATTGATCCGAGCCTTCTCCTACTTGAGTTCTTACGGATCTATTAGAAGAGATATATCCTAAACTATAATTAATTGGTCTAGTAGATATTTCTGTTCTCGACGCAGTGTTTAGATTTCCTTTTGCTGAGTATAATCCTTCTGCTTCGGTTCCGGCGATTCCACTACTTGATTGTTGATCGGATAGTCTAAAAACTCTATCTCCGGTTCTAAATCGAATTTCATCTGTATTGGGTATGACAAACAGTCCTCGTAGATTTCCACTTTCATCAGTTATTAGACTGGAACTATTTGATCCAGTTTCTATGTCGAATTTGCCTGGAGATATTCCATTTGTAAATTTAGGCCCAACCAAGAAAAGAACTTGATTTTGTGTAAAACTATTTTCATCAATATTATCTATCACAAAAAAGTTTATTGTTGAAGCATCTCTATATTGTATACCAACTACTCTGACTCTATGGCCGAGATTATTTACTAGTGTTACATCTCCAGAATTATCTATAATTTCTGATTCATATGTTCTAACAAAAGTATCCGTGTTGGAAGCATCTTTAACTCTAATAACTTTCAAAGAAGAACAATATTGGGATACCGGAGTTCCGTCAAAGAAGGCGTATACTTTGGTCTTCGGTTTCATACCAGAAGCATGGAAAAAGATATTTCTTTCTCTGATGAAAGGAACCACGTTTGATTGTATCTCTTTGTCTCCAGTGGATTCTGTAGAGTTTAGTCCGGAAAATCCAGAACTAATACTACTCTTAGACTGTACTCCGTTAGTTTGTAAAGTCTGGGAATTTGAAACTGAAGATACTGCTTGAGAATTATTTTTCTTTTGAGAAGATCCGGTTGAAACAATTTGAGTTTCGTTAAATAGTTTTCCTCCAGAAGAACTAAATTTTAAATGATCCATTTGACCAGAAACATCACTTGTCAAATCAGGAAGATTTTTTGTGTCTCTCCATTCGTCTTGTTGTGGGAACAATTTAATACTTCCCCTAAATCCCATAACCGCATAAGGATTTACTGATTCTGTTTTAGAAGATTTGGATTGGCCAGATAAAATAACAGATTGATATGGCAACATAACCAAACCATCTTTAATATCATACGATAAGGATTCTGTCTGATTAAAATTCATGGGAACATTTTTTTCATTAAATGTTGGCCGCAATTCATTATTTTCAATATCTATAGAACACTTATATTCTACATCAAAAACATCACCTATATTGTGACCAGTAAAAGGTTCTACAACAAAACCATTTTTGAATCTATCCAACCCATTATCATCTAATACTTCCATATCTTTAGTTTCTTTTTCTAGAAGTGAAAGACTTGTATAGTATTCTATTGTTTTAATTCTTTTTTCTAATTTACCGATATCTCTCATTGTATATCGTTTGTTATCTAACATTTCTGCAGTAACACTTTTTTCATCCATAGTATATGGTTCTGTTTCTAATTTGTAAATAACCATTCCGTCAGATGGGTCTTCCGGATAATCTGTTTTTACTGCTGCCGCACCGTATTTAATTTCAAAATCGCCATCTTTACTCAAGTATACTTTATCCTTTCTTGGTAAGTAATGTCTATAGTCAGCGATGACATATGAATTATCTAAAGGTGTATTAGAGGAAGTAGATATCTGGGATCCTTTTATTGGAGTATTAGTATCAGTACTCGGAAAAACCGAAACTTTTTGTGGTCTAAAATCTAAAACATCGGACAATCTATTATTTTTGAATGAAGGTATTTCCGAATATGTTGTTCCAGAATTTGAGTGAGTATATGAATCTACTGAAAAATAATCTCCTCCGGTTCCGTGATCAAAATATTTGTAAACTACAATTATTCTTCCAGCACATTCACTATAGTTTGGTTTTACCTTAATTTCACCTAGATCATATACACCTGTTCTTTGACCATTATCTAAAACATATCTGTCCGTTATATCCTTGAGTGGGGCTGGGGGTTCAGAAAAAGTACTAGGGACATTAATAATTGCCTGATTAACTGTGCTGGATTGTCCTGTAACCACATCCCCTACATTAAATGCAATATTGTTCCAATCAGAAAATGTTACTGTTTGAGTATAATTAGCTGGGTTTGGTATATCATCTGGATCATTTTGAAGTGTCACTCCATAAACAGTTGCAGACGCACCACTTGGAGTAGTTATAGTTTCATTTACCGAAAATGCGTTTCCAGTATTACTATTTGCTGTTTCATCATATGAGAAAACTAAACCACTAGACCTATAAACAGGAATATCGTTTTCGTAATTATTGTAAGAATCTGCAGCATATTTTAATTCACTTTCTGTCATGTGTGCATAATATTTCTTAGTGCCTGTATTGTCAGAACGAAATACTACATTATCTACAGTACAAGTATCGTAAACCGCTATTAATTCACAAATATCGGATTTATCTAATTGTACTTTAGATAGAGATAAAGAATTGCCCAATCCATCAGTAGTAGACTGATTAAATGTACCGTCAGAATTTTGATTAACTCCATATAAATCACCAGTGACCCATACTGCTCTTGCGGAAGGATCATTTAAATCATATGTTGCCACCCATGTAGAACTACCCGATAATATTTGTGAATACTCTGGATCTGCCGGAGCTCCGGTTGATACCCAGTTTCCTGTTGTACTGTATCCGGTATATGGATAATCTATCCTAGTTTTAACTTCTTTTTGTTTTTCTATTGCGTTAGTTTTAATTACAGGGGCAAAAATAGTTATCTGAGACCCAATCCCAACGGAACTAAATTTAATAGTTGCTGTAGTCATTCTGTTATTTGAATCTGGACTAAGAACAACATTACTAGAAGTTAAGTCATAAATGGCAGAAGTTCCGGTTCCGGTGCTAGGCGTAAAGGCAAAGTAATACTTACTGTTTCCACTATCGGGCATATTTGCAAAAACTTGATTTGAATTTGCCCCCAACTGGAGAACTGCCATGGAATTAGTTCCGGTTCCAGTAGGAAAATCAGGATCAGAAATAGTTGCGGAATCAAATTTCATCTGAACGGTGTATGAGGTGTCTACACTAGTATTTCCACTATCATCGTCCACGAATCTTATAGTCTTCACAAAATCTGATCCAGTATCTACAATACTAGAGCCAGAAGTATCAAATATTATATTTTTAGATATTATCCTAGCACTATTTGAAATTGATCCTATATCATGATTTATCGAACCAGAAAATTGTCTATCACTAGGGAAAGTTCCGTCTGGTTGAAATACTACTTCCCTCACAACTTCATTATTTTCGAAAAGTCTCGGATTCAAATTATCGCCGGAAACGGTATCTGGATTACCTCCCCCAAGAGCTTTAACTAATATCTTATTAAAATCATTGTGATAAATTATACCTCTTACTTTATCGTCCTGATATTCTGAGTATATGAGGCTTTTACTTCCAAAGGATTTTAATTGATCTACTAGAGTATATTCTACTAAAACATTTCCATTGTAAATACTAAAACTTCCCGATACGGACTGAGATTCTATCGATCTCATGTCAGTCACAGAATACTCTCTATTAGTCCTTGGATTTATTTCCATTTTGATATCATAGAGATATACTTTATAAATTGCACTATTATCACTGTAAAGATCATCTCCACCAAAATCTATATCCGGCGCAAAAGTAGAGTATCTCCAATCGTAATTTTGGGGGTTAGAAAAATGTTCTACATATTTTACTTTCGCAGTTCCAATTATATCGGCACCTACTACGTTATTGGAAGAATCAAATGCTCCTCCTGTCAAAGTTTTATATGCAACACCAGAAGTTTCTAAATTGATACCTTCAGAAACTCCAGTTGAATTAATTCTTGGATTGTCAGTGATTATAATATGGTCATTACCTTTAACATTAATATTCAATAAATTTACTGGCTCATTCGATACAGGGATGCCCATAACGTCTGTCAGATATATGAAATTTCCCAATCTTGTCGTAAGGTACTCATTATTTTTTTGTATATTTTCTCTGGATTTTTTATAATCTACAAATTGAGTAACTAGATTTTCTAATTCATAACCTCTTACATAAGACTTGCCTGGCTCTACGCCTAATGCAAGTCTTGATCTTAACGCATTAACTAAACTATCATGTGTTTTGCCGGGATAAAACTTAGTTCCAGTGGAATCTAAATTTTGTTCTGAGTAATTAGAAATATCATTTGGAGTAACAGTATGTGCTAGACCATTTCCTGTTGCAAGATCAACCATATCTGGATCGTCACCAAAACGAGTTCTCGCCATTAGTTTTGCATCCACCTCATTAGAAAACTCAAAGTCAGCGATAGTAGAAACCCCACGATTGCTATTTTCGTTTAACAATTCTCTAATATCAATTTTATGTGAACGTATAGTATAATCGCCAGATTCGTCATATGTTCTTCTGGCAAGAGTTTCTTCTAGAACGGAATAGTTAGTAGTTCTCACATGAGATTCTATAGAACCATTTCTGATACTAATCAATTCGACAAAATTGCTAGTATCTATTTCATCTATGGATCTTTTGGAAAATATTAATGAAATGCTATATCTGTCTGCGCCCGGCGAGTTAAAGTTTGTAGTTCCTTGTGCATTGTCCAGAAGAGAATTATCTAAATTACTATTAACAAACGACTCATTGATTTGCAAACCAATTTTATATGAAGGAGTATTTGAATATTTGTCTAGAACTATTCTTTGAGAATTTACAAGAACTAAATGTTTTTGGACGTAGTATATTCCAGATTCTATAAATGATATTGATCCTTTTCCTACAGGAGTCTCAGAACTCGGCATAATCTCACAAGCATAATCACTTTCAGAAGTAACCGATTCTGTAGTTAATGTTTCTTGAGGAGCAAATGAAATACTATCTCCTTCAACAAAATCTACTGAAGAGTAGTCTGATATATCTGCACCACTGATGAACTTTACATAAAGGGTATCTGGATCATCTGAACTTGTTGAGCCAGTAGAATTTTCTGCGTGTACGACAAGGGCCCGTATTCCTGTGATAGAACCAACAACAACTCTCCCCACAAAATTTGTAGGGGCTCCGTTATATGTTCCTCCTTGAATTTTTAAATATGTGACATCTGTATCAACTGCGCTTTGGCCCGGAATTATCATAGATCCTTCTTTGAAGAAGTGATCCGATATATTCGCAATCTGTTGTTGTAAGATAGACTGAATTTGTGTCAGTTCTCTTGCTTGAACAGAGTTACCCGGCTTGAACAGTATTTTGAGATATCCACTATTTACGTCATAGTCATCATAATATGGAGTTACATTAAAATTGGATGCCATACTCTTTCTCTATCAATTAATTTTTTTAAAATTCGAATACTACTTTAATATCTTCGATTTGGTCTACTGCTCTTGAAACAGGTTGTCTGTTTTCTACATAAAGAACTTTACCAGTCCCTGCATCAACATTAAATTCAGAATTTCCGTCCGAATAATTTGGATGAGACGGCCCTCTGTATTTTGTATTTGCTGCCGTTTTAGACGTAGATGTATCAGTTGGATCGGATAAAATGATAATCTGTCTAAATGAAGTATTTACAGGAAAAACTGACTCCGTAACAGAATTTCTTGTATCCTGTTCGTCATACTCAAGTTTAAGTGCGACCATAACATAGTAACCACCCAATTCTTCCACAGGATTGTATCCATGTCCTGATCCGGGCGCAAGTATTGGTCTGACTACACAGGCGGTTCCAGAAGTAGATGTAACAACAGATGCGATTGCTTCAGTATATCCACTACCACGATTACTCACTACAATTTTAGAAATCTCATCGCCATTAGTTAAAGCATACGCTTGACAACCAGAACCTGATCCAGATGTAGTAACTTGAACTTTAGGTGCAATGATTAATGTACCAGAAGAACTTGCACCAGATATTGCAAATGGTTGATCTAGTGTGACGTTAACCGATATTGTACTGGATCCGGAATAACCATAATCTGTAATTGTTTGAATAAATGTATTCCCTGTACTATCGATAAATACAGCAGAATAACCAATATACCCATCTTGACCAGCATCTTGTGCTACCTGAGCTACTGCTCCAGTTACATCAAATGCCGGAACAGTCGTAGTATTATCTACGGTGACTGTGGCTTGCAGATTTTGTAAATATCCACTTCCTCCAGCGTGGCCTGAGTCGGTAGAATCATCTACTATTTTAATTATATCAATTCCACCAGAATAACTAACCGCATGGGTTTGTACCTCGGCCTGTGTTTGATCTGCAGAGTCTGTAGTATAATCTGTTGCAGTTCCAGTCAAATATTTAACAGGAAAATAATCTTTTGTCAAGAATTTCAAAGCTCTGGTTAATTCTATTGAATACATATACTTCCAAATGTATCCGTCGCCAGTTTCTATAAGAGATGTGTTATCATTTAATGGTTTTGAAGGTTTTACTGTAGAAGCAACCGGAGCAACTCCTTTCGCAGCGTCCACATATTTTGAATTATTGACACATTTGAAAACATTGTACTGATTATTATCTTCAGTTATTACATATCCATTTGGAATTATTTCTTCTGGATCTTGATCATCATACATTGTGTAAACAGTACCAGATGTCCAATTAATTCTTGGTAAGGCGAGAGATATCGTATCTGTACCGACCTTTTTCATTGATATCAAGTCATTTTTTACTGTGTAGTGATTTTTAACTGAATCTGTGGGAGTTGGAGGATTAGAATCGTCATCCCATGAGGTAGTTTTTCCTATTCCCAGATAAAGATTATTGTAAAGAGATGTATTGTAAAATGCCCATGTCAAAGTTCCATCGTCTACTGTTCCAGATAAGTGGGTAGGAGCATTTGATGATGTTCCATCGTTAACGGCTATATAAAGGTTTGAATTACTTAAAACCACATCGCCTTCTGAGTAACTTACCCCAGTCTCCCAAAGTGGAGCTTGTTCTGAAAGAGATTCAATGAACTGTTGTGCATTAAATATTCTGAGTCTATTTGTGATGATTGCCGCCATTGATCATTATCCTCTAAAAATTGTCTAATCCTATATTTATAAAACTTTTTTTAATCTGGTGATTGAGTCAACAATTCTAATTCCCTTATTGTTGTAGGAATTTTGTTTGACTTATAACTAGTAAAAATTGTCTCATGTGCAAAGTTTGTTTTTTCCAAATACTTTGAATCAATATCTGTAATATTTAAAGATTCAAAATCGTTATCTAGTAATTGTGGAGTCCTATTAAATTTAGATCTTTCTATTGAAAGATTAGTTGTTCCAATAACTCTTCTACCATCGGTTTCTCTGTTCTCATCAGTCAAAACCAAATATTTTGGTTTAACAATAACAGTAGAATCTAAAACTGCATGATAGTTTCGATCTAATAATTCTTCAACTTCTTTTATGGTTGTTGTTGGCCAATCGTGATCCGAAAAATCTGTTACTCCTAAGAAGTTATTCTGCGAAAATACAGGGACAATTCCCCATGCATTTTCGTTTTTAGTTTTCTGAACAATTGTGACCTGATTTCCAGCAAGTGACCTGTTTTCTATAAATCCATAATACAAGAGATATGGAGAAGTTACTGCTTCTTCATATGGACTAAATCTATATCGCACTAAATCATCGAATTGATATTTGTCATCATAGAAAAACTTAAATCTCTCTAAACTTCTGTAAGATGTTCCCAGACTTGGTATCTCTTGTTGTCTAGTAATTAAGTGTAATATAAATTTTTCGTCTCTGGGATCCGCCCCATCTCTTATAGAACCTACCCAATTAGTATTTATTCGACTAACATTACCCCTAGAAACTTTATCCCATCTAAATTCTACTGTATTGCCATGCGTATTCAAATCATTATCAAGAGATCCATATGATGATAATAAAGTAACTCCAAGTAAAATATAGTTATCGGTAGAAGTTGCACTGGTCACTTCGAACTTAGCAAATGAACGAGTAACTCTATGCTCGTCTCCAGTTATTATTTCTTCTGAGACATTATAGAAGGTGAAGAAGTTTCCTATAATACCGCTTTCGTAGTAATGTTTCTGACTCTTGGAAAATCTATCGTAGTGATTTAACGCGATATAATTAATTTCTGAAAAATCAGTTACTAAACCACCACTGCCGTCTGCGTTGGCCATTAATGTATATCTGCCCTCTCCCTTATCTACTGTTGCGCCTACTGGAGTATCATCAGAAACTCCACTGAGAGAAGATAACGTATCTTGGCGGTTATTATATTCTAATATAAGGCCAGAAGACATCAAATCCTGAGAGTTGACTGGGGTTTGTTTATTAACAACATTTCCAGATCCGTCGAGTTCAGTTGCGCCAGTCCATCTACCCAGACCATCCATGACTTTCATCGTCACATCGACATTCTTTATAATTTCGTAAAAGATTGACAGTAAGGCCTGTTTCATCTTTTTGCCTTCTATCTTGGTAGTTAGAGTTACTTCTCCGAACACCATCATTCCTGCTGGATGGATGACCTTTTTGATTAGATCTCTCCATTCATCAATAACTCTATTGACTCTTACGACATAGGAATAATCTTGCCAGAGATACCCATCGTGGATTCTATTGTCCGACGATGCGAAACTCTTATCAGTAGTAAACATTCCTTCTCGGACACACAATGGCCCAGTAATTACATTTACTTCCGCTGTACCGTCTCCTAAGTCAGTCAAATCTAAAGTAGGTGAACTTGTATACCCGACACCAAAAGTGTCCTGAGAGGGGTTTGTGGAGTCTTGTCGGACTACTATTTTATCTATCCCTCCTATGTTTGTTCCAGTAGCGGAAATAGATGATCCGGAACCATTAGACACATATCCGTTTGACTCATTCGAAATATAAACATAAGGAATCCTAGCATAACCAGATCCACCATTAACTATGTCAACTTTTTCTATTGGGCCTCTTCCAATATTCTTAAATTTAAGTTGAAGAGAAAAATGATCGGGTATTGCAACATCAATTAGATCTCCATCTGAATTATAATCTTTGTAGGATATTGTATCTGTTACATCGTTTATTTGATATTGATAATCTAATAGTTTTCTCGCAGTCTGTATTGGATCTAGTTCCCAACCAAAATGTCTTACTTCTCCAGTATCTTGATTTGTGTATGTTGAGGATCTTTGTCCCTTGGTTATTCTGAAAGATCCATAATATGCAGTTGTCATATCACTTCCACTATCAGAATCGTCGTTATCTGCTCCTATAGTAAGAACAGCATCTTGAGTCATATTAACAATTAAATTCGAATCATTTACTACTTCTATTCCATCAAGATATGCCGTAGTTCCAGCGGCAGAAGTATATATTAAAACGTGTCTCCAAGTATTTGATTCCGACTCAATAAGCTGGACAGAAGAAGTATGATCATTACCGCCTGCAGTAATTTTAAATTCTCCTGATTGTAAATGCTCCATGACAAAAATATTTTCCGGATCATTTTGACCTATGCCATTAAAAGCAAATACTACATTGTTCGTTCCGGACGCTCCGTAATACCAAAAATCTATTGTAAAACTATTTTCTTCATGGAAATAACTTGCAGCAGTTGGTATACGAACATATCCATCTCCTTTCAAAGATAAACTAAAATTACCTACTGCAGATCCAAATGATGGGTTTTCTCTAAAAGCATTAGTTCTAATACTGGATATGGAATTTTTAAATTCAAAAAATTTATTGTCACTATCGACTGTATCAAAATCGTATAATAATACAACATTGTCGTAGTCGATATCTCTGTTAATTAAATAAACTTCGACTTCTTTAGATGTTTGAGAATCGTAAGTTGCGCCGGGCTCGTCAGAAATATCCCAAGTTAATTGTGGATAACTACCACTCGTTACATCTTGTGTCCATGTGATATCATACGCAGTCTCAGTTCCAGAAACTTTAGATATCCTTCCAATCGCTCCACTCCCAAATGTGCCGTCATTAGAAAAATTGACAAACTCTCCAGTGATATAATTATCGCCTGGTTGATTAATAACAATATTGGAAACCTCACCAGATGTTGTATTTGTTATTTTAGCAGCTGTCCCAGTGCCAGTTCCAATATTTGTAAATTTAGAATCTAAGTTAAAATTGATTGGATAGTTGCTGCCCGGATTTGTTATTTCAAATCCAGTGACACAAGAATATAATTGTTCCTTGACTAATCGTCCATCATCCATTTCGACAAAAACATTTTCCCTGTCTTGAAACTCCCCAACAATGTCTCCAAGAAAATATTCATTGACATTGAAATTAGATATTGTATAATCCTGTTTCGATTCTACAATTCCAACTGCAGAACTAGTTTCTCCTATTATTCTTACTGCATTGCCAGGCAAAGATGTGGTATTAGGATTGGTTCTTACACTTTTATTTTGTACCCAGTTATTATCACTTAATTTAAATATATTTTCTTTTGGATAATAGACATCAATGTCTTCGTTTAAAAAAGCTCTAAAAAGAAATTGCAGTGACTTTTGAGATCCCTTAGATTGATAGAAATCTCTAAGAAGCTTCATGAAATGATTTTGATCAGTAAATTTTTTCTTTTTTTCTTCTTCAATATTTTTATCCGGAGAAGAATTTGGATTGGTTCTTAATTGGAAAACAACTTTAATCGAAGCTCCATTCACTGGTGCAATAACATTATTTTCCTGACCAAAAAGTAGTCTACTTTCGTTTAAAAAGTAATCAGTATCTTCCGTCAGTAAAGTATAATCTCCATAAAGACCAGTAGTCTCATCTGGATCAGAAGAAAAGGTTAACAAACTGTTGTCTGCTGCAGGCGTTCCGGAAAAAATATCTGCCGGACGACAGAATACTTTTAAATCTACTACATATGGTGAAATGTCCCTTTCAAAGTAGTAAGAAGGATCTCTATATGACATTAAAAATTCAGAAACTATACCATTTCCTATGAAATTATCTTCTGGGAATGTTTGATTTTCTGAATTACTAGAAGCGGTTGAACTGAAAAGAGAAGATAATAGTTTTGTATCCGTATTTTCATCTCTTATTCTAGTGACTGATGGAAATACAGCACCAATTTCTGATTTAAATTGATTTACAAATATATCTAATGTTTTGTCGATGTCTCCATAGTCAGTAATTTCAGATAATACATCCAAAGGATTACCATCTACAGACAACCATTCGTAATAAAGCTCTATAAATCTTACAAAATTGTCGTAATCGCCTTCTCGAATATGAAATGGCAACGACTCCTTGACGATAGAAGCAATATTCTTTAAATTTGCACTTGACATTTATCTTCTTCGGATAATATTTACAGACTGAGTAGTTATATCATAATTATTATTATAATCGTCGGTATCAGCCATCATGTTTATTGTTACTTCTTGGGGATCTATAATTAGAATTTGGTTTCTTCTTGGAAATACGTCCTGATCCTTTGGTGTTATTTTTATTTTTAAAGTACTTGCATTATTTTCTAATTCTGTTATAGTAAGATCATTGAGAGTTACTATTCCTTTTTTATAATCTACTGTTCCCGTAACATTGGGGTAATAAGTTTTCTTATTATTCGCATCCATGTACCAAAATTTTAAATCTTTTGTTTCGTCATCTTCCAAGTATAAAGTATTTGTAGAGTTGAGAACTTTAAATCCAGTAGAAGATAGAGATAACGGTGTAATTTCATTACTAAATTGAAATACATATTGGAATCTTGCATTAAGAGTTATTTGTTTCTCTATCTGAAGATCTACGGATGTAGTGTTATTTGTTATGGCATCATTTGAATTATCAATAGAACTGACAAAATTTGAATACCTAAAATAGTTATCGAACTCATTCATAAAAGTGTCACTGAAAGATTGTATTGTATTTAACACAATTGTTTTTAATTCATCTTCGCCCAATACAGTGGCTTCATTATCATATTTAACATTAGTTGTAACAATAAGTTTTGTATAGTTTGGATCAAGTATTTCTGGAAGAATAGTCAATATAGAATAATCGCTCTTGAGTCTATTCTGTATTGTTGTTTTTTCAAATTCAGTTAAATAACTTCCATCAGTTGGTCTAATTGATATGAAAACTCTTCCGTATTGCGGCGGATCATTATCTTCTCCACCCCAAACATTCACAGAGGAAGCCTGAGTATATATTTTAGGTATGATCGTTTTATAGTCTCTTACTGTGACCGCTCTATTCTGACCTTCGAATGTTCTGGGGGCATAAAATTTTATTGCATCGGTAGTTTCTTTGTCAGAACCACCATAAACTTTATTGACTGTATTCAGTTCTACTATCTTGAAATCAGAATCAGTATTATTTGAATTTATTTTTGCAATTCCATTTGACGCCGCACCATCAGTTGTAATATATTCTACTGTTATTAGGTTTCCGCTTTCTACCGCAGTTCCTAACACACCGTCACCAAAAAATACCTCGTATAATCCACTCTCAACTTCTTGTACAAAAAAAGAAGTTGATACATCAGATAAATCCATCGTATCTGTCGGCCTTTTGAATTCGGTAAATTCATCTGTAGTTAAGTCTTCACTCACAGTTACACTTATTGAAGTCGTATCTGCATTTGTGTTAGATAAGATAAATCTTTGATTTGGATTTGTAGTGTCTACAACAAAAAATTCTGCGACTGGATCGCCTTGGATTAAAACCAAATCATTCAAAACATATTTGGTAGTTACTGTAGAACCGTCAGAAGATAAAGTAGAAGATGATTTGGGAACTGATCTTGCAGTCTCTGGGGAAAAATTATATGAGTTACCGTCGAGTGAAGCGGAAAATTTAAATTCACTATTAACAAGTATCGAACTTTCCTCACTTTCTAATGGCCCAGTTTTTTCTATAATTATAGAGACAACTGCCTTGGGTGCAATATTAGATTTAGATTCATAACCCAACATCTTCGCCCTAGAAACTACATTTTCTCGCATTCTCGCAGTATCTAAGAACATTTCATTCGCGACCATGTTAAGATAGTATGAAGTGTAGTGAGTATTGTACGACAAAATATCCATCAGAGTATTCAGACCAGAGGCCTCAAAGTCATAATCGACAAAAGTCGGATCATTCTTCATATACGATATGATATTTTTCTTAATATCCTTAAAGTCTAGGTCTGATATTTGAATAGTTCTTGCCATTATCTTACTCTCTCTATATTAAATGTAGTTGAGACTTCCTCATCAGTTGCAATTAAAATATAAGACACACTTATCTGTGCTGCATTTGGGTATAAGTCCGGATAACTTACGCTAACACCCAGCAATTTTACTCTTCTTTCAAAATTTTCGATAGTTTTCGAAATAGTATCTTCCAAATCCCTTGCAGTAAATTCGTCTTGTGGTTCGAATAGAGTATCATATATATCCCCACCAAAGGATGGAGTAAATTGTCTCTCAAATCGATTTGTCAGTAAAAGATTCCTCAATGCTTGGTTGATCGCGTTTACATTTTTCTTCATCATGACATCATTGGTGATAGGATTTTTCTTAAAAGATAAATCAATATCTAGATACTGATTTCCCCCAAGTATACCAACCTTATTGTCTGCTGATGTGTTTGAATATGCCATGATGTTTTACGGATTTAAGTCTAGTTTGGGAGCCTCAATCGTG
>MDTB01224335.1_pt1 | contig 20176 bp, 17 predicted proteins | sample 811161 | NCBI WGS metagenome assembly MDTB01 (sample SAMN05326650, study PRJNA326480) | marine metagenome | isolation source: seawater | place: Mediterranean Sea | collected 2009 | reverse complement strand
TTTTTAGGAGGTTTTATGCCGCGAAATGTTAGATACGGTGATTATGTTCAGGCTGTAACAGTCGATCAAGATAATATAAGTTATTCAGAGCTTATGCCGCCCGAGCCTTCAAAGGATTCAAGCGGAAATGAGGTGCCGCACAAGCCTGAAAAACTGAAAATGTCTAACTTGGATATGTATAGATTACTTCAACCATATGTAAGCATAAGGTTTATGGACCAAGTTAACGCGGTAGTTCCTCTCGCAGCTTATCTTGCGTTATTTCAGATTATTGTCCTTCAGGTGCCTGTTGCGGACGCAGGCCTTTTGAGTATTGGTTTAATCGCGGTTATGGCCGGTTTGATGCTTTTCATGGAGGGGTTAAAACTAGGTCTAATGCCCTTTGGTGAGATCATAGGTGGTAAGTTACCCCTTAAACTCCCTCTCGTTGGAGTATTGTTCATAGCCTTTCTTCTTGGGATTGGGGTAACATTTGCAGAACCTGCAATTGGTGCATTACAAATCGCAGGACAAATTGTAAAGGCCGAAGATGCCCCTTATTTATATACTTTATTAAATGATAGAGTCGGTACCACAGTTCTAGTTGTCGGTATGGCTGTTGGAATTGCGGCTGTGATTGGAACCCTTAGATTCCTTTACGATTGGAGTTTGAAGCCATTGATTTACCTAGGGTTAATACCAGTCGTCATAATGACTGGCTTCTGTACTTTTGACGAAGATTTAAGAACAATGGTAGGTTTGGCATGGGACTGCGGTGCAGTAACTACTGGTCCTGTAACAGTTCCCTTGGTTCTTGCACTCGGCATTGGTGTTGCTACTGCTGGTGGTGGAGGAGACAGTAAACTTCAAGGATTCGGAATCGTTACACTAGCATCAATATTACCCATAATGGCGGTATTAGGTTTGGCAATAGTTCTTAAATTCACGGTTCCAGTTGATGTAATTCTTGCAGAAGCTGCTGCCAAAGCAGAAGCTGCATCTGCAGTTGGTCAAGCCTTGTGGTATGAACAATCACCGTATGCTGAAGTTGTAGGTGGTGTAAGAGCGATAGTTCCATTAGTCATTTTTCTAATGATTGTTTTATTTGTTGTTTTAAGAGAAAAGTTACCTAATGCATTCATAGTCATTTATGGGTTAGTGCTCTCGGTGGTGGGTATGTGTATATTTAGTATTGGCTTAACATATGGTCTTTCTCAACTTGGGGGTAGTGCAGGTAGCCTTGTCCCAGGTTTATTCGTAGAGCTAGAATCAATGCCAAATGCGCCTCTTTACCAAGCAGGTGTTGGAATTTTCATTACAGCATTGTTTGCTTGGATTTTAGGCTTTGGAGCAACATTAGCAGAACCTGCTCTAAATGCTTTAGGATTGACTGTACAAAACCTCACCAATGGCTCATTCAAAAAATCGATGTTAATGTACTCGGTTTCCTTTGGTGTAGCAATTGGTATTACTTTAGGAATCATTAAATTAATTTTTGACTTTAGCATTTTATACATTCTGGTACCTGGCTATATAGCCGGTGTAGTTCTTACTTATTTTTCAACCGAGGAGTTTGTGAATGTTGGTTGGGATAGTGCCGGCGTTACAACTGGCCCAATAACAGTGCCTTTAGTTCTTGCCATGGGGTTAGGTTTTGGTAATGCACTAGGTGCTGTAGAAGGATTTGGAATATTAGCTTCTGCTTCTATTTGTCCAATAGTTTCTGTTTTAGCTTTAGGCGTTTACGTTCAATGGAAAGTGAAAAAGGAAAATGAACGTGCAACTGAAGAAGCAGCTGATGATTTGGCAAAAGCGTAAATTTTATTAACTGCTAATAATTAATTATTTAAGGGAGTCAGGTAATGGCAAAACGTAAAGTAACTAACCTCACAGACGTAGCGCAAATAACTTGTGTTGTGCAAAAAGGGATGGCAGATACTATAAATCAGTCATTACTCGATGCGGGTATCCAAGGAGCTACTGTTCATGCCGGTGTTGGTACTGGAATTAGAGAGAGAATGGGTTTTCTTGGTGTTGCGGTTGAGGTTGAAAGAGAAATAGTCTCAGTACTGGTTTCCAAAGATCAGACAGATAGAATCTTTGAGAGAATGTACCTAGCAGGTCGTTTAGATACGCCTGGAATGGGGTATATTTATGTAACCCCACTAGTTCAGGCTGCTACTTACATTCCTGCTCACCTTTTAGAAGATAAAGATTCAATTAGTAGTATGGGAGGCCTATGAGTGACAACAAAATTCCCAACATAGATTACACACGACTCATTACTTGCGTTTTGTATGAGGGTGGTTCGGTTGAAATTTTAGAGATGCTCAGAGAAAAGGGTGTCAACGAAGCCTGCTTTTACTCTGTCAGAGGTGCTCCAATTGGAAGATCTTCTGAAGTTGACGGACTACCCGAAATCCCAAAAACTGAAATTTTGAATGCTATAGTTGCTGCGGATCAAGCAGATTATATTTACGAGGCAATATACGATATGGCTGGTCTAGATGAACCACAAAGAGGAATCATTACCGTGAATAGACTTTCAAGGTCAACTGAAATCAATTTACCTAGTGATGATGAGGAACTTAAAGCAGCATAATATAAATTAAATTTGCCCTTTATCCGAATTAATTGGCACAGAATATCGAGGAGAGATAGATGAACGAAGAGTCGGCTGATGTAAAAATAAGAAAAAACAGAAGACGTATTTTTGATGCGGAGACTTTTGTTCAATTTAACCAAGCGCAAGTTTTTGTGGGTAGGTCCGTTATTGAAGAAAATAGATCACTAGCATTGAAAAATTTTGCAACTGCTGCTCAGGGTAATAGAGAGCTTCTTCTCAGTACTGTTGCTGATGTTTTGAGAAACAGGCAAATTATGGTTGATATGCTTGAGCCAGCTACGCCTGAGGAAGAACGTTTTAAGTCCTCTATGGCTAATTCTGTAAAAATAGAGGAACTTCAAAAGCAAGCAGAATTTAACAAATCAATGTTAGATATTAATCAGTTAATGGTTGAGGTCAATAAACTATTAATTCAAATTAATAATAAAACTCGAGAAACCAATGAAGGTTTACTCGAGCATTTGGACGAATTATCAACTCTCAATGCAAAGTGGCTTGATGGAGAGTTAGAGGCCAGTATGAAAGCATCCAGTGCCACTGAGAATGAACAAAGAATCACACAAAACTCTGCAGGTGCACAAGAAGTTTCTGAGGCTGCAACAAAAAACAGAGAGAAAATTACAGAAATATATGAGAGTGCCTCCAACAATCGTGGGACCATCTTAAAAACTGCTGAAGCTGTTGCTGAATTAAGGGAAGAAATTGTTGGTGTTAGAGAAAAAATTTCAGCTAATCAGCGAAGGGTGGCTGATAAAATAATAGAACTATAAATATTAGATTATTTAACTTGATAGCCCAAGTGGCTTTCAATATCGGAATATGATTTCGATGGTGAAAGTACTTGGGTTTTTTAAATTCTTTACTTGTATAAGTTGTTTACTATCTTCGTATAACCTTATTAATAAGAATGATTTCTAAGCAAAGAATATATGAGATTTTAGATGGTACGGTTAGAGATCGTGCTAGCAAAATCTGTGAGATTACAATAATATCCGTCGTTGTAATTAACGTTTTTGCTGTAATTTTAGACTCAGTTCCAGAAATTCATTCCGAATATAAACATTTTTTTCATAACCTTGAGTTAGTCAGTGTAATTTTTTTTACAGCTGAATATGTTCTTAGAGTTTGGTCATATGGAGCGAAATATGACTCCAATGCTGGAGGTTCCTCCAGAGGTAGAAAAGAATATATTTTTAGTTTTTATGGTTTGATTGATTTCGTAGCTACAATGCCATACTATTTACAATTTTTTATACCAGGCATGGATCTGAGGGTTCTTAGAGTTTTGAGAATGTTGAGGATTTTAAAACTCACGCATTACAACACAGCACTTCAAGATTTATTTGGGGCCATTATAGCCGAGAGAAGAGCTTTCGGTTCAGCCGTTTTCCTACTTGCAATTTCCACCATTGTTTCAGCTTCTTTAATGTATTTTGCTGAGGGGGATGTACAGCCTGAGTATTTTTCATCTATACCACAGAGTATGTATTGGGCAGTGATAACAATCACATCTGGTTATGGAAATATCGAACCACTGACTGAAACAGGTTGGTTTATTTCTTCTTTAACAGGCTTTCTTGGTGTCTGTATGGCTGCTATTTTAACAGGTATAGTCGCATCTTCTTTCTCAAACCAGTCAGCTAGAAAAAGAGCTGCATTTGAGGCTCAACTAAAGTTGGCTTTAGTAGACGGTGAAATTTCCGAATCTGAAAAAATTACACTAAAAAGATTACAAGTCAAATATCGAATTTCTGATGAGGAACTTAATGAAATGGTAGTTAACTTTACAAATGGTGAAATGACCGAATTATGAGTTGGTCAATCGAAAACATACAATCAAAATTATGTAGTCTACTTGATGGTTCAACTTATAGTTCGATAAGTAGATCTATAGAATTTTTTATTGTTTCGGTTGTCATTCTAAATGTTTTGATGATAATACTCGAGTCGGTTAGCGAATTAAGTAGCAATTATGGGGAATTTTTCTATAAATTTGAAGTATTCAGTGTCATTGTTTTTACAATAGAGTATTTAGCCAGAGTTTGGTCATATGGAGCAAAGTATAAAAGTGAAGGTAAATCATGGAAAGGCAGAAAAGAATACATTTTTAGTTTTTATGGGCTTATTGATTTCTTTGCAACTGCACCTTTTTATTTACAATTATTATTCCCAGGATCAGATTTAAGGTTTTTAAGAGTATTTAGACTACTAAGGATATTTAAATTATCTAGATATAATTCCGCTCTTCAGGATCTCGGAGAGGCAGTTATTGCGGAAAGAGAATCTTTTTATTCAGCTATTTTCCTTTTGTTAATTGCATGTTTGTTATTTTCCTCATTGATTTACATAGTAGAGGGTGAAGTTCAACCCGAAATTTTGGGTTCTATTCCTTTGGCAATGAAATGGTTTCTGATGACAATCATAGCGGGGTGGGGTGGAGTTGATCCAACAACTGTACTGGGCTCTATTTTGATAGTTGTTACTCAATTGATTGCAATTATGCTTGCAGCAATTTTAACCGGCGTGGTTGCAACAGCGTATAACGCTCAAGTCACAAGAAGAGAGGCACAATACGAAACTCTGGTTAGAGAAGTTTTAGAAGATGGTGTTGTTGACGCAGAGGAGCAAAAAGAATTGGATTTACTAAAGAAAAAGTTTGGAATGACAGATGAGCAAGTAGAGATGATCGCTGAGCAAGTTAGGGTTGAAAATGAAGAAAAAGAAGAAAAAGCTAAATTTTTGAAAGAAAATCCTGATAAGAGTTAAAACTTTTATAGCATCGTATTCAATAATTTAGTTTGACACTGAATTTATGGAAAAAAAAGACTTAGATAAAAAAATACAAGCTGGCAAAATATCTTCTGATGCTTTTCAAGAAGGTATTAAATATGCTAATAGCTTAAATAAACTTCGTGGAGACACTAAAGTTGAGAGAGATTGGGGCTTACCGGTCAGAATTACAGCGATTATTGCATCCTTAATAGTAGGTATTATTGTTGGATTGGTGTCGTTAACCTTGCTGTTTTTAGTTGAATTTTTTAATAATTTGTGGAAACTTCCCTTAGGAACAAGCTTTGAAGATATTACTTTCTCATGGAGTCCAATCTTAGGTTTGTCACTGTTAGTTACTGGGTTAATTGCTGGACAGATTTTATTAAGAATCAAAGACGGTCGGCCGCGAGGACCAGCAGATTTAATTTTATCAGCTCAAACCAATCAGCCACCAGAATTAAAAAATGGTTTTTTGTCTGCTGCTTTGGCCATGGTGAGTCTTTCAGGGGGATCTTCAGTCGGTATGTTTGGTCCACTTATGCATTTTGGTGGATGTTTTAGTTATAAAGTTGACACATACATCGAAAAAGTTTTAAAAGGCTCTAAAAAGCTTCCACTGGATATTGTATTAGGCAGTGGTGCTGCTGCTGCAATTGCTGCTGTCTTTTCAGCTCCTATTGGTGCTTCCATTTTTGCACACGAGGCTATTATTAGAAGATTTGGGTCTTTCGGTGCTGGACCCGTAATCGCGGCTGCTTTTGGTGCTCATTGGGTGGCAATAATACTTACCGGCGAAAATAGACTGTTTGATATTTCCTCCGGACCACAATTAAGCTTGGAATCAATGTTCATCGCAATTGGGATTGGTCTTGCCAGTGCTGTTGTAGTGATTACTTATATCAATTCTGTAACGGCGATGCCTAAGTTTGTTAACTCTACAAAAGTACCACTTGTTTGGAGACCGTTGATACCGGCTTTCCTATTATTTTTGTTTTCACCTATATTTCCTCACCTTTTGGGACATGGACTTTGGTCTGTTGATATTGCTCTAGCCGGTCAATTCTCTCTGTTATTTCTTCTAGCTTTAATAGTTTTCAAAATTATTTTTACTAGTTTGTGTATTGGTTTTGGGCTTTTTGGTGGAGTATTTGCTCCTGCGTTATTTCTTGGAGCCATGGTAGGAGCAGTCGCTGATGTTGTTCTATTCGGTCATTCAACTTCCGGCTCTGGTTTTGCTATTCTTGGTGCCGCAAGTTGTATAGGTGCTGTTATCGGGGCACCTTTAGCTGCTGTAGTAATTGTCTTTGAATTAACTGGAAGTTATGAGTGGGCAGTATTAGCTATGATTAGTGTAGTGAGTTCTCAACAATTCACAAGAGCTTTTTCAGGTAGATCATTATTTGATAAACAATTATTACTTAGAGGAATCAAAATCGGCGATGATCATCAGTAAGAAATTGAAGATTTTACGCTTCTAGTGTTGATATAAGATCCGCCTCTAACTGGACTGAATTTGTTCTATTTTCAAGACTTGGTCCCTCTACAACAAACACATCTTCGACTCTTTCCCCTAATGTGGAGATTCTTGCTGTTTGAACGGATATATCGTGTTCTTGAAGAACTCTAGCTATACCACACAGTAATCCAGGTTTATCTCCAGCAGTTAATGACAAAATATGAAACTCATTTCTCTCATCAGCCGACAAATCAATAGTTGGGCTTATTGGGAAACATCTAGATCTTCGAGATTTACGTCCATTCAATGTAATAATGGTTTTTGAGTTTTTTAGATGACTCAACAAGCCTTTTTCAATTAATTTAATATTTTCTTTATTTAACTTTTCATCGATGTTTGACGTAAGCAAAAAGGAATTTAAAGCATATCCATGTTTTGTAGTGTTTATTTTTGCATCTTGAACATTGAAGGATATTGAGTCAAAAAATTCAACTATTTTTGTAAATAGCCCTTTGTTGTCTTTGGCATATACTATTATTTTGATGCTGTTAAGATCAGTATCTATTTTGGTCTTGACTAAAGGTAAATTTGTATTGATTTTATTCATCAACATTTTTGCATGCCATGTTATGTCAGAAATGTTGTGTTTTAAAAAGTAAGAAACATTCATAATTGATATGAAGGCATGATGTTTTTTTTCATTTAAAAATAAGATCTTTTGATTTTCTACATTTAGTGGGTTTTGTTTTTTATTAGAACTCTGTGTTTTGTTAACCACTTTAGATTCATGGTTGATATTTTTTTTAATTTCTATAAGGGTGTTATCAAAAAGTTTCTCCAATAGCTTGCCCTTCCAATTATTCCAAACTTTTGGAGATGTTCCTCTTATATCTGCAACCGTTAGTAAATATAGAGCAACCAATCTTTCCTCTGTTTGAACTTTTGCATAAAACCTTTCAATAGTATCTGGATCATCAATATCCTCTTTCTGAGTCAACTGTGACATCGTCAAATGTTCTTTCACAAGGAACACTATTAATTCTGTATCTTGTTTCTGTAAGGAAAAATTGGAGCCAAAATCTATTGCATCTGCAGCGCCTAATTCTGAATGATCACCGCCTCTCCCTTTGCCAATATCGTGGAAAAGTGCTGCTATGTATAACCTCCACTGTCCGTGAAATTTTGACATCAGATCCGAACATTTAGGAAACTCATGTGCATGTTCCTCTTTTGTGTAGTGCTCAATATTGCGTATGACATGTAAAGTATGTTGATCAACAGTATAGACATGAAATAAATCATGCTGCATTTGCCCAACTACATTTCTAAAAACAGGAAGAACCCTACTCAAAATACCCAGTTCATTCATTAATTTTAATGTTTTAGTTACAGCATTAGATCCCTTAAAAATTTGAATAAAAAGTTGTTTATTAAAAGGGTTTTTTCTGAAATCCTTATCAATCAAGTTTCGGTTATTCCAAATCAGCCTAGTTGTTTCCGGGCTAAGGAATCTAATTTGGGAGTTTGTTTGTAAAACCTTAAACAACAATAAAATTATTGAAGGATGATCATAAATTTGTTGGTTATCTATGAGGCTTAGAAACCCTCTAGATTCAATTAACTTTACATTAACTTTTTTCATAACTTGATTTTTTTTATCAAGAATATTTATAGAGGACTTTATAACTTTTTTATTACTGGACCTATTTTCATTTAAACTTGGAAAAAATTTTGGTTCAAGGTTGGCTAAAACCATACCGCTTATTTGCAAAACTAACTTAGCAGCTCTGAAATATCTTTGCATCAATATTTCACTAGCCCTTCTACCTTTGGAATCAAAGATGCCTAATCTATGAGCTACATCAGTCTGTAAATCAAATACTAAACGATCCTCTCTTCTTTTAGCAGACAAATGCAAATGTCCTCTAATATTTTGAAGGATTTTTTGTTGTTTATATAGTTGCCTAGCTTCTTCAATTGTAATTAAATGATTGAAAGCTAAGTGACGCCAATTTTTTCCATATCCAAACTCCAAACAAATCCAACTAATAGTGTGAAGATCTCTTAGACCGCCAGGTGATTCCTTAACATTTGGTTCTAGACTATAGGGTGTATTTTGATGTCTTGCATGTCTCTGACGTAGTTCTAGAAGTTTATGTCGGGCAAAATTGACAGAATCAATTTCTGAGAGTCTTTTATCTTTTAAGGTTTTAAATAATAATTTTTTACCTGCTAAAAATCTAAGTTCAAGCATTGCTGTTGCAACTGTTGTATCTTCCTTTGAAAGCTGTATCGTCTCATTAACGCTTCTAACACTGTGTCCTGCCTCGAGTCCAACATCCCATAGAGTAGAAACAAAGAATGAGATTGATTTTGAGAGGTTTTCGTTGAGCTTATCTTCTTCAATTAATATCTGTAGATCAATATCTGAGTGAGGGGCTAATTCTCCTCTACCAAAACCTCCAATAGCTAAAAGACAACAGTCTTTGGATAAATCTAAATTTGACCATATATCACTAATTATTGAATCAATATTTTTAGACAAATTTCTCATCAAGAGAAGGGGTGATGAGTTTTTTGTCCATAATTCATGTTCTTTCCTCTTCAGACTTTTGACTAAAGATTTTGATTTTGAAACTAAGGATTTTTTTATTGGAGACATTTATTAAATTTACCTTCCACTCTTTTCAATATCAGGGCTGCCTTTTGAGACCGTCATGACTTCATATCCTGATTCAGTTACAAGGATTGTGTGTTCCCACTGAGCAGAAAGACTTTTGTCTTTAGTTACAATTGTCCACCCATCTGAAAGCTCTCTTACATCAGGCTTTCCAGCATTTAGCATTGGTTCAATAGTGAAAGTCATGCCAGGAACAAGAATTTCTCCAGTCTTGGGTTTACCGTAATGTAAAACTTGAGGAGGTTCATGAAATTTTCTACCAATTCCGTGACCACAATATTCCCTTACAATTGAAAATCCTTTTGACTGTGTAAAACTCTCTATTGAATGACCAATATCGCCTAGTGTTTTACCAGGTTCAACTTGATTAATACCTTCCCACATAGCTTGATAAGTAGTTTCTACAAGTCTTCTAGCAGCAATTGAAGGAGTACCGACAAAGAACATCCGACTAGTATCACCATGAAAACCATTTTTAATTACTGTAATGTCAATGTTAATAATATCGCCACTTTTTAGAGTTTTCTCACTTGGAATACCATGGCATATTTGATGATTAACTGAAGTACATATTGATTTTGGAAAAGGTTTATGCCCGGGTGGACAGTAATTTAGAGGAGCAGGAATCGTTCCTTGTTCATCTACCATATAGTTGTGGCAGAGTGTATTTAATTCATCAGTGGTAACACCTGCCTTAACGTAGGGTGTAATGAAGTCCAAAACCTCTGAGGCAAGAACTCCTGCAACTCTCATTGAGTTAATTTCGGTTGAAGATTTGATAGAAATGGTCATAGGAGATAGAATAGACTGTTTTACTAATTTTTTGGAGTAGTTAATGTCAATATCGATGCGTGAAATGCTTGAGGCCGGTGTGCACTTTGGACATCAAACTCGTTTTTGGAATCCTGCTATGGCCCCCCATATATACGGTCACAGAAATAAAATACATATAATAAACCTTGAATCGACAGTTAGGAAACTTTCCGAAGCTTTAAAATTTACAAAAGATTTAGCTGCTAGAAAAGGTTCAATAATGTTTGTTAGCACCAAAAGGGCCTCCAGAGATATAATAGCAGAAGAAGCTACACGTGCAGGTATGCCATATGTCGATCAACGCTGGTTAGGTGGTATGCTTACAAACTTTAAAACTGTCAAGGCCTCAATTAAAAGGCTTAAGGATATGGAACTGACCGTATCAGAGGGTGGTGTTGAAAGAATGACGAAGAAAGAAGCTTTGTCCTTTACTAGAGAGCTTGAAAAACTCAATAAAGGCCTTGGTGGTATAAAAGATATGGTTTCTCTTCCCGATGCAATCTTTGTGATTGATGTTGGGTATCACAAGATAGCTGTTCAAGAGTCGGTCAAATTAGGTATTCCTGTTGTCGGAGTTGTTGATACGAATCACAGCCCTGAAGGTGTTGATTATATTATTCCCGGTAATGATGATTCCAGTAGAGCCGTTAAGCTTTATGCAAAAGAAATAGCAGACTCAATCTTAGAGGGTAAAAATTCCTCTTTGGAAGATATTGTTGAAACTAGTCAACAAAACGAGGAATTTGTTGAGGTAAGTAATGATGGCTGAAATTACTGCAAATTTAGTCAAAGCACTTAGGGAAAAAACTGATGCTCCAATGATGGAATGTAAAAAAGCTCTTTCAGAGGCAAACGGAGACATTACAAAAGCCGAAGAAATTTTAAGAGTTAAACTTGGCAGCAAAGCAGGAAAAACTTCTTCAAGAATAACTGCTGAAGGAGTAGTCATTGTAACAGTTAAGAATGACAAGGCAGCTATTGTAGAAATAAATTGCGAGACAGATTTTGTTGCAAAAAACGATGAGTTTATTAAATTTTCCAAAGATATTAGTGAAATACTTATTGATATTGAGTCAGATTCGATAAATCAGCTTTTGAATAAAGAAATTGATGGTTCTACTGTTGAAACAGTTAGAAAATCATTGATTGGTAAAATTGGTGAAAATATTAGCATCAGGAGAGCCACTTTTCAAAAGTCAAATGGTTCGTTTTATTCTTATTCACATGGTAATAAAATTGGAGTTTTGGTAGATTTATCTGTAGAAAATGAAATCTTAGGAAGAGATATCGCAATGCATATAGCAGCAATGAAGCCCAAAGCTATTAAAACTACTGATGTAGATCCTAAATTAATTGAAGTAGAGAGGAGAGTTGCATCTGAGAAAGCGGCTGAAGCCGGAAAACCACCTGATATTTCAAAAAAAATGGTCGATGGTGCAATTAATAAATTTTTAAGAGAAGTTTCTCTTTATGGTCAAGTATTTGTTAAGTCGGATGATAATAAAACAACGATAGAGCAACTTTTAAACAAAAACCAGGCTTCAGTAAACTCCTTTGTCATGTTTACAGTCGGAGAGGGGATTGAAAAAAAATCTGAAAATTTTGCTGAAGAAGTAGCAGCGACTACCGCAGCAGCAAAGTCTCACTAACTGTCATTTTTAATATTGAACTCACTTCCTTTTCCTAAAAACAGTGAAAAAAGATACAGAAGAGTTTTGTTGAAACTGTCTGGAGAGGCTTTAATGGGCAATGAGAAGTATGGCATACACAAGCAAACCATTGATGGCATTGTAGATGAAATTAGTAAAGTTGTTGATATTGGAACGGAACTGGCAATTGTCATAGGTGGTGGTAATATTTTTAGGGGTGTAGCACTTGGCGCAACTGGCATGGACAGAGCAACTGCTGATTATATGGGAATGATTGGAACAGTCATGAATGCACTTGCACTTCAAGATGCAATGAAGCTTTGTCAGATCGAGTCGAGAGTTCAGTCGGCAATTAGAATTGATCAAATTGTAGAGCCATACATTCGTTCTAAAACAATCAGATATCTTAGTGAAAAAAAAATAGTTATTTTTGCTGCTGGTACAGGTAATCCTTTTTTTACCACTGATACAGCTGGTGCTCTTCGAGGAGCAGAAATTGGCGCAGAGGTCTTTATAAAAGCAACAAAAGTTGATGGAATTTACGACTCTGATCCTGAAAAAAACCAACAAGCCAAAATGTTTTCAAATATTACTTTTGATGAAGCTATTTCAAAAAAACTCCGAATAATGGATGCAACAGCATTTTCTTTGTGCAGAGATCAAAGTTTACCTATACAAGTCTTAAATATTTTTAAACCAGGAGCATTGTTATCCGCAGTATTGGGTAGGAATGAAGGAACGATAGTTAGCAATTAAATAAAATTTATTATAATGAATACACCCGACTCTATTTGTAAATCTGCAGAAACAAAAATGGAAAAAAGTTTTGAAAATCTTAAACTCGAATTTAGTAAGATCAGGACTGGTAGAGCTCATCCTGGGGTACTAGACCATGTGATGGTTGATTACTATGGGTCTGCAACCCCTCTTACTCAATTGGCTAACGTAAACTTAATAGACTCAAGAACCATAAGTGTCACCCCTTGGGAAAAACCAATGGTTCAAACAATAGAAAAAGCAATTACTGATGCCGGGCTAGGGCTTAATCCAAGTTCAATGGGTGATTTGATTCGAGTACCAATGCCAGCCTTAACAGAGGAAAGAAGACGAGAGCTAACAAGAGTTGCAAAAAACCAAGGTGAGGATAGTAAAGTTGCAATCAGAAATATTAGGAGAGAAGCAAATGAAAGTTTCAAAAAACTAGTCAAAGATAAAGAAATGTCCTCTGACGATGAAAAAAGATATCAAGAAATAATTCAAAAAATGACAAATAATTTTGTTAAAAATATTGATGAATTGTTAGAAAAAAAAGAAACTGATATTTTAACTGTTTAAATTAATGCAACCTATCAAAAATAATCTTCCTATTAGCTCTACAATTTTAGTACCCAAAGTCGTGGAAATACCCTCTCATATTGCTATTATTATGGATGGTAACGGAAGGTGGGCCCAAAAAAGAAAACTTCCTAGAAACTTTGGTCATGAAAGAGGAGTAGTCTCTCTTAAAAGAGTTGTCGAGTTTTGTTTAGAGTTAAAAGTTGATAATCTCACAGCGTTTGCCTTTAGCTCCGAAAATTGGAGGAGACCTGAGCGCGAAATTAGTTTTTTAATGTTTCTTTTCAAAAAATCTATTAAAAAAGAAATTGAAAATTTAAAAAAAAATAGAATTAGACTTAGGATTTTAGGTGATGTAGGTGCTTTGTCATACCAACTTCAAGATCTAATTCGCGAGGCCGAATTTGTAACCAAGGATAATTCAAAACTTAACTTAAACATTGCTGTAAACTATGGCGGTAAATGGGATATACTTCGAGCAATTAGAAAAATGCTCAACGATTCTCCAGAGCTAGCAATAAAAGACAAGGAAATCAGGGAAGAAGATTTATCTCCTTATATGCAGATTTCCGATTTGCCTGAACCTGATCTTTTTATTAGAACTGGTGGAGAAAAAAGGCTTAGTAATTTTTTATTATGGCAACTAGCATATACAGAATTTTACTTTACGGACGTTTTATGGCCTGAATTCAATTTTGACGATTTTGAATTAGCAATTGAGTCCTATAAAAACAGAGAAAGAAGGTTTGGTAGAGCTCCATCTCATAATCTTAACCACACTAAAAATAAAAACTGCGTTGATAATAATGATGGAGGGATTCAAAATAAAACCATTGTCAATTTGTTGGGTGATTACGAGAGCAATGATTAAAAAAGTAGTTTTTTGCTAAAAACAAGAATACTTACTGCATTTTTTCTATTGTTACTTACTTTTGTTATAGTAACTTTGGAAAATTTGTTGGTTTTTCAGTCCTTTATCTTTGTTATTCACCTAATAATATTATGGGAATGGTTAGATTTATTAACTAAAAACATTTATAAAAAATCTGTACCACTTGTGATTTTTTTTCTTTGTATCTTTTCTACATACGAACAAGAAAATCACATTTTTTTTATAAATTTTATAGTTATTTTTTCTATTCTTTTTTGGGCTTTACTCACACCCTTTTTTTTAATTAGAAAAAAAACTATTTCAGGAACGATTGGTATTTATTTTGCTGTATCAATTACTCTTTCTAGCTTTTATGCATCTTTATGGGCTTTAGACATGGGGCTGACATTTTTCTTGTCAGTTTTGCTGGTGGTTTGGATTGCTGATAGTTTTGCTTATTTTGTTGGCCGTTTTTTTGGAAAATATAAATTAGCTCCTAAAATAAGTCCAAAAAAAACATGGGAGGGAGTCTTTGGTGCAATAACAGCTAATTTTTTATTTGCTTGGATAAGTATTAAATTTAATTTTGGCTGGTTTTCGCATGTAAACGATTTAACAAATGTTTTATTTGTCTTCCTTTTGGTTTTTTGTTCAACCCTGATCGCTGTCCTAGGCGATCTTTTCCAATCGCTATTAAAACGAGAGGCTAAAGTAAAAGATTCTGGAAAATTATTACCCGGTCACGGCGGATTTTATGACAGATTTGATGCTGTAGTTGCAGTATGCCCATTTCTAATGTTCGGCGTTAAACTTACTCAATGACTATAAAAATAACAATCTTAGGTGCAACTGGCTCAATTGGAAAAAACACTCTCGATATTGTTCGTCAGCATCCAGAAAAGTTTAAAGTTGTTGGACTAACAACAAATACCAACATAACTGCTTTTGAAAAACTTTTACATGAATTTAAGCCTACTAAAGCTGTTGTAGCCAGCGTTCATCCTTTCAAAAAAGTTACTCCGATAAATGGAGTTGAAATAATCTATGGTCCTGAGGGTCTTCCCGAAATAGCTGAGGATTCAAATAGTGACGTAGTAGTTGCAGGAATTGTTGGGTTTGCCGGCTTAGAATCAATTATGGCTGCTGCAAAGGCCGGAAAGAGAATATTACTTGCAAATAAGGAAGCTTTGGTTTGCTCTGGAAATTTAATGATTGAGAATTGTTTTTCATCTAATGCAGATGTTATTCCAATCGATAGTGAGCATAATGCTATTTTTCAATGTTTAGGGGACGGTTACAAATGTTTTGAAAAACCCAAGAATTTATCTAGGATAATTTTGACTGCCTCTGGTGGACCATTCAGATCATGGTCAAAAGAGGAAATAACTAAAGCCACACCTGAACAAGCAGTTGCTCATCCTAATTGGAAGATGGGTAGAAAAATATCTGTGGATTCAGCAACCATGATTAATAAGGGATTAGAGATAATAGAAGCACATTGGTTATTTAATTTGGAAAGTAGCGAAATCGATGTGGTAGTTCACCCTGAAAGTATTATTCATTCAATGATAGAATTCATTGATAAAGCAGTTCTAGCACAACTTGCTCAACCTGATATGAAAGTTCCGATAGCCCATGGTTTAGCTTGGCCAGATAGAATAGAAATGGATGTTCAAGGAGTCAAGTGGGATGAGAAGAAAGTACTCAATTTTGATCCTCCAGATATAGATAAATTCCCTGCTATATCTTTATCAAGGGAAGTGTTGAAAAATGGCGGAAGTTATGGTGCCGTTTTGAATGCTGCTAATGAGGTAGCTGTTGAAAATTTTTTAAATGAGCGTATTGCTTTTGGTTCCATTATTGGTATTGTTACTGAAAGTATTGAAAAGTTTTCATCAATTGCTTCCAAAAAAATTAACTCACTTGATGAGCTTATTTTTTTAGATAGCTCTGTTCGTGAGTTTTGTACTGAATTGATAGAAAAAAAAATTAAATGACAGCAATTATTCTCTTTATTATCGCCATCACTGCTCTTGTTTTTGTTCATGAGTTTGGTCACTATATAGTAGCTAGATATTTCGGTGTTAAAGTATTGCGGTTTTCAATAGGTTTTGGTTCTCCATTACTCAGTAAAACTGACTCTAAAGGAACAGAGTGGGTTTTTTCCGCCATTCCACTTGGTGGGTATGTGACGATGTGGGATCATTTAAATTCTAAATCAAAAGATTCTATTTTTGATGTCAAAAGTTCATATTCAAATCAATCTTTTTTTGCTCGTAGTGCTATAGTACTTGGAGGTCCTTTAGCTAATTTTATTTTTGCTTTAGTGGCTTTCACCTGCATTTTTTCTTTTGAAAGTTATAAGACCTTTCCAATTATCGATACCCCTTTATCAGGAAGTATTTCCAGTAACAGCCAACTAAAAAAAAATGATACTATCTTGCGACTAAATGGATCGGAAATTAATTCATTCGAGGACATTGAGTCCCAACTTAATAATTTTATTTATCATTCCGAGCCCTCCACCCCTCTCGAACTTGATCTTCTAAGGGTTAACGGCGAAAAGAAAAAAATTTCATTAAAGATCTCTGAGATTGAATTCAACCAATCAGAAATTGCCTCGAAAAAAATTGGGTTGCTTCCGCTCTCCACAGGTGTGAAAGTTGTTGAGGTTAAAGACCAGTCAATTGCGGATACAAATGGTTTAAAAAAAGGTGATGTAATAATTTCAATTAATGGTAAAAATGTTAACTTCCCAAGTCAGGTGACTGAAATAATAAATAAAAATAAACTTGGTTCACTAGAGATAAATTTCATCAGGTCTGATATCAAGCCGAATCAGAATATTGTTCCCGATGACAGCAGCAAAAAAAATACTGTTAACATAATTTTTGATGATTTCACCCAAGTTTTAGGTGTTTACTTGGTTGCTAATACACAAAAATTTAAATCTTCATTATCTCCGATTGAGGCATTAAGTGATGCTTTTAATCAAACTTTAAGGATTGTCGAAGTGTGTTTTACAGCCTTGTATAGAATTTTTAACTCTGGGTCAATAAAAGATCAAATTGGAGGCCCCATTTCAATCGCCTATGCAGCTGAGACCTCTGCTAATTCAGGAGTTTTACCCTTTATAGGTTTTCTTGCTTTTTTGAGCGTTAGTATAGGTGTCATTAACTTACTTCCTATACCTATATTAGATGGGGGTCACTTGCTATATCATGTTATTGAATTGATTAAGGGAAGCCCTTTGTCAGCTTCTTTTAAACTTATCGGAACATGGTTTGGACTTTTTTTTATTTTCGGCATTACTTTTTATGCAATTTCAAATGACATACTTCGTTACTTTAAATTATGAATATCGTTATATTTTTCAAAGAAAATGATTAATTCTTTATATAATATTCTTTATTCCAAGGTTCTTTTTTATGAAAGAACCAAATCAGTATTACTGTGCTCATTATTTTTATGTATTCCGATCTGTTCTACATTCGCAGAGTCAGAATCAAAAGGAGATGATCCAGTCATTAATAAACCATCTACTTCTGAACCTTTTCTATTCGATGGGGAAAAAATATTAGTAAAAGATATTAGAATTGACGGATTACAAAGAATTGAACCCGGGACTGTGTTTTCTAATATTACTATCAACGTCAAGGATAAAATTTCTAGAGAACAAATAGCTAAAGCTATAAGAGACCTTTTTTCAACAGGATTTTTTGAAAATGTTGAAGTAAAACTTGAAAAAAATATCTTAGTTATTTCAGTTCAAGAAAGGCCATCCATTGGTGCTATAGAAATAACAGGCACAAAAGAATTTGATCAAGACACCTTACTCGAGGCACTTAAAAGTATTGGATTAGGAGAGGCTAGAATTTTTGATAAATCCCTTCTTGACAGAGCAGAGCAAGAGCTTAAGAATCAATATTTGTCCAGAGCTAAATATGACGTTAAGATTCAAACGACAACTAGTCCTTTGGTCAGAAATAGAGTAGCCATTTCAATTGCGATTGATGAGGGCGATGATGCTAGAATTAAGGAAATCAAAATCTTAGGTTCTGAGATTTTTGAAGAAAAAGAACTCCTTGAGTTGTTTTCCCTTACCACTCCTAATTGGATTACCTGGTATACAAAATCTGATCAGTACTCTAGAGAAAAAATTAATGCTGATATAGAGGCTCTAAAATCATTTTATCTTGATCAAGGTTATTTAGATTTTTCTGTAGATTCCACACTTGTCTCTTTATCGCCTGATAGGACTGAAGTTTTTATTACAATCCTAATTGATGAAGGTAAAAAATTTACTGTTGGTGGAATTAATCTGTCTGGTAGACTAATTGGCCAGGAAGATTTCCTTAAAAAAAATATTCCATTTAAATCATCTGAGGTATTTTCTAATAAAAAATTACAATTAACTGTTGAAATAATAACTCAAAGGATGGGGGACTTAGGATACGCTTTTGCTAGGGTTACTCCAATCCCAAAGAAAAATCCAAATAGCTTAATTGTTGATTTTGATATAAAAGTTGACCCCGGAAGCAGAGTGTATGTTCGAAGAATCAATATCAGCGGAAATGCAAAGACTAGAGATGAAGTTATTAGAAGGGAGTTACGGCAACTTGAAAGCTCATGGTACGACGCAGATAAAATTAGGCTATCAAGAAACAGAATAGATAGGCTTGGTTATTTTCAATCAGTTGAAATGCAAACTAATGTTTTGAAATCTGTCCCTGATCAGGTGGATATTGATGTAGCTGTTCAAGAAAGACCCTTGGGTAGCATAACTGCTGGTATTGGTTTGTCGAGTTCGGAAGATATTGTATTTAATGCTGGAGTTTCTCAACAAAACTTTCTAGGTACAGGTACAGATTTATCTTTTCAGTTAAATACAAGTGATATCAGTCAAACATATGCCTTTAGCTATACAGATCCGTATTGGACAGATGATGGAGTAAGTCGAAGTTTTGACATTTATACTCGTAAGTTCGATGCGAGTAAAATAACTTCTTTAGGTGATTATACGAGCGACTCTCAAGGGCTAGGAGTAAGGTTTGGCATCCCCTATACTGAATTTGACAGAATTTTTTTCGGATTCAAGTATGAGGCAACTGAACTTGGCTTAGGTACAAATCCACCCGGTCGATTTGCAACTTACTGTGTTCCATATCTTCCAGATTGCTCAACCGATTCATATATTGCATCAGTCGGCTGGTCTCGAGATTCTAGAGACAATGGTTTAGCTCCCACAAAAGGGGCTTACCAAAGAGCGAATATTGATTACGCTACGCCTCTGGGTGAAGTTGAGTATGCAAGGGCAACATACAAGCTACAGTGGTATAAACCAGTAACTAAGAAAATTACATATGCAATGAGTTTAAGTACGGGCTACGGTATTGGAATTGGAGGTACTGAGTTTCCGATTTTTAGAAATTTTTATGCAGGAGGTATAGGTTCATTAAGGGGGTTTGCCAATCGCTCCATTGGAGAGCAAGATGAAACTGATGGCTCGTCAATTGGAGGAACAAAAAAGATTGTTCTGAACAATGAAGTTTTGATGCCTTTACCTGGAATGGCCAAAGATAGAACAATAAGAATTTTTGGATACTTAGATGTGGGATCAATTTGGGGAAGCAATCAAAAATTAAGTTTTGATGAAGTACGTGCCTCAATAGGTATTGGCTTTAGTTGGTTTTCACCAGTTGGACCATTGAAAATAAGTTTTGGATCACCGATTAGAAAAAAGGACTCTGACGATTTACAAAAAATCCAATTCCAACTTGGTACGGCTTTTTAATTTTTAAACATTTTTAATAGGAATAGAATAATGTATTTGCAAACAATTAAATCTTTAATATTCTTTTTGGTTTGTTTTAGCTCCAGTTGTATTTTTGCTGCCGATCCAGTGAAGATTGGCTATGTAAAAGTTGAAGAAGTAATACGAAATGCCTCTATTTCAAAGGCAGCTGAACAGAAATTAAAAAAAGAGTTTGCAAAA
>MDTB01133273.1_pt1 | contig 20176 bp, 17 predicted proteins | sample 811161 | NCBI WGS metagenome assembly MDTB01 (sample SAMN05326650, study PRJNA326480) | marine metagenome | isolation source: seawater | place: Mediterranean Sea | collected 2009 | reverse complement strand
TATCTAAAAAACTCCAAAAATTTTTAAATACATCCATTTATCTATTTTAATATTTTGATATTTTTTTCAAATGATTAATTAATTTTTTTTTATTCAATTTATTGTATTTGGCTACTAAATTTCTGTAGTATAAATTGAATAGTTCTTTCGTTTGGTAATTTTGAGTGACTTCAAAAATTTCATTATTCAATTTTTTTAATACTTCTCTTTTTCCTTTAAGAGTTTCTCTCAATTTTTCCCCAGGTTGTAAACCTGTAACCTCATATTTGAACTTATAGTTTGGATTATAATTGAGCTTAATTTTAGCAAGTTTTTTTGCTAAGTTAAAAATATTTATTGGCTGCCCCATATTTAAAATGAATATATTTCTTTTGGATTTTATACCTGCCGTTTGAAGAACTAAATGGCAAGCCTCAGAGATTGTCATAAAATACCTAGAAGCTTTTTTATTAGTAATTTGAACAATATCTTCATCATTAATTTTATCCATAAAATTGTTAATTGCAGAACCAGAACTACCAAATACATTTCCAAATCTAACAATTTTTATTTTGTTCTTAATAATATTTTTTTTATTGAAGCTTTCACAAACCTTTTCTGCAACTTTTTTTGTATAACCAAGAATAGATACTGGATCAGCAGCTTTGTCTGTAGATATAAATATTAATTCACAAGAGTATTTTGATGACAAATTGCAGATGTTCTCAGTCGCAAAAATATTATTTTTAATTGCAGAAAAGATATTTTTCTCAAGTATATTTACGTGTTTATATGCAGAAGCATGAAAAATTATTTCGACTTTATGTGACTTAATAATATCCTCTAAGATCAGATTGTCACAAACATCAACTAATTTAAATTTTATTTTTTTGTAAGTTAATTTTGATTGATATCTGTATATACCTAGTTCAGAATTATCAACAGCTATTATTTTTTTCACTTTATGTTGGAGTAATTGTCGACATATTTCAGACCCTATTGTACCTGTCGCACCGGTAACTAGGATTACTTTATGATTAAGTTTTGTAATTTTCTTAATTTTAATTTGTTTTCTATTGATAATATCATTTACTTGATTCGCTTTTAAATCTTCAATATTAATTTTATTTGTTAAAAGAAATTTTTTCTCTGGCAAATACCTTACATCAAAAAAAAATTTTCTTAATTTACTCATTATTTTGTTAGATGAATTTTTACCTAATGAAGGTATTGCCAAGTAAACTCTCTTAATAAAATAGTATTTTTTAATATTTAAAAGATTTTGAAAATTTATAATTGAAACACCATTATAATGACTATTTTGTAAATTAATATTATCATCAACAAAAAAAAGAATTTTTTCGTTATTCTTTTGCAATTCATGAAAAATTTGCTTTCCCGCATTACCTGCACCATAAATTACAATTCCAGTTGGTCCACTTGGTCTTATTTTATTTTCATAATTTAAAACTGGTTTTAAGTCCACTTTTTTTGATTTTAAATTTTTTTTTAAATAATTATTAAGATTGTCAAATTTAAAATTTTTAAGAAATTTTTTTAATTCTTTATTTCTTGCGATTGAGTTATGTATTTCCCTCACATTATTTACATTTAATATTTTTGATTTTGGAAATTTAATAGAATTTATAATATCTTTAATGAGGTATCCTCTTCCTGTTCCTAAATCGTAAATTCCACTTTTTATTTTCTTGTTAATTACTATTCTATATATTTTTCCTACATCGTTGATATTTATAAAATCTCTTATTGAGTTTCCATTATTTATTAATTTTATAGTTTTATTTTTTTTTTTTGATTTAATTAATTTTTCAATAAAAGAAAAGTTATCATTTGAGTTACCATATGTATTAAATAGTCGAAAAATAAAGTAATCAACTTTATTCTTGATGCAATAATTAAGTATTATTTTTTCTGATGACAATTTAAAAGATGAATAAAGTTCTCGATTAAATCTATCCAATTTTTGAGTATCTGTATTTTCTAATAATCTATGAACAGAAGCACTACTTGTATAAATAATCTTATTTATTCGATTAGGTTTAATATTTTTCAAAATATCTACTAAAATTCTGATTGACAATTTTTCAAAAGATCCATAATCGCGATAAGTTAAATTATTCAAAAACTTTGCTGGATAAAAACTATTAAATATCAAATTTATCTTTTTGTAAGATTTAATTTTATTTAAATTTTCCTGCGAAAATTTATTTGAAGAAAAAATTACTTTATTTCTTAGACATTTAATTAACGAATTAGTTAAATGGCTATTTTCTCCTATAATTATATTATTAATCATTTGATAAATTGTTTATCAGTAAAACGTAGATTACTAAAAAAGTTGAAAAAATAGCATAAAAATTTAAATGAAAAATATTATAAAGAAATATTGGTAAAATTGATAAAAAAATAAGGAAAATATTTGTAATTAATAATGAATATCTTTTTATCATCAAATGATGAATGTGATTTCTATCACCATAAAAAGGGTTTTTTCCATTTATTAGTCGAAAAATTGTTAATCTAATTAAATCAATTCCAGGTAATAATAATAAAAAAAATATCTCATCAGCATAAATAAAATTTTTATACACATTGTGTTCGTAAATTATAGAAGTAATTAAAATTATACTCATCACATGTACACCATTATCACCAAGAAACATTTGGTTGCTTAAGTTTAAAAAAAGACAAAATAGAATTATAATTATTATTAAGGAATAAAATTCGAACCTATTTGTTTTTAATAATAAATACGAGAACATTATAAGAAAAAAAATTAATAATTGACCATTAATACCATCATAAAAATTCAAAGAATTAATTAAAACAATTATGCAAAAAACAGTAAATAAAACTGAAAAAACCTCAAGGAAAATTCTGTATTCGTAAATTGAGATAGAAAAACTATATAATATAATATTTTCGTTAGTGAAAACATAAAATATTGAAAATAAAATACTAAAAAAAAATTTTACATAAGGTTTAATTTTATATTTGTCATCATAAAAACCTAAAATAAAAAATAATAATAAAACAGCTAGGAAAGAAAATATCTCTGTTGTTGATTGAAAAAAATCAAAAAATTTTATTTGGAAAGCAAAATTTATTAAAAGTAAAAAAAAAATATTAAACATTACAATTGTGCCACCAATTAATGAAATCTTCTTTTTATGTGTCTTTAATCTGTTATCAGGAAAATCATAAAGGTTAATAAATTTTGAAATATTTTTTATGTTAATTACTATGAAAAGATTTAATAAACAAATAATTATAATAAGTGATAATATCATTTTAACATTAATTTCTTGTTAGAAACTAAAAACAACCCAATATTAAAATAAATAATTATAGATATCCAATTATTGAAAAAATTTCCACTTGGTAAAAATGGAAAAAGATTTATAATTATACCTAACGATGCAATTAAAAAAGCATAATGATGATGAGTCTTTATTTTTACAAATGCAACATCAAAAAATTTTTTAATAAGATAAATTAAAAAAATTAAAAAGAAAATTATACCAACTAATCCAAGTTCAGATAGGATTTGAGCGATAATATTGTGTGGGTGAGTAGAACACATACCTATTTTTGAGTCATATTTTATTATCCTACAATAATGCCTAAAACCTTTTGGTCCAGTGCCAAAAACTGGGTTATCTAAAAATAATTTTTTTGCTAACACATAATGGCCCTGATGTGCCTGGGAAAAAATTAATATTTTCGAGGGTTTAATATTTTTTAATTCGTTCTCATCTTTGGTATGTTTTTTTTTTGCTTCTGGAAAAATTTGTTTATAAGTTTTCTCAAAAATTCTGTTCTTTATATCAGATTTTCCAAAATCAAAAAATATTGTGGAAAGAATAAAAGCTGTGAAAATTACAAAAGATCTTAAGAAAATTATTCTTAAATCATTAATAAAAATTAATGTAAAAAAAAATAATATTAAAAACAATGCTAAAGAAGTTCTTTCTCCCGAAAGATAAATAACACAAAAATATGCTGCAAAGAAAAAAGTGTAAGAAAATTTTTTTTCTGTTGGATTTATCTTTAGATTATAAATATACCATATTATAATTGGCAAAAGCCTGACTAGGTAACTTCCCAAAATTAACTCATCCCCAAAGAAACTTGAGATTCGATTAGAGCTAATTTTATAACCTAATAAATTCTCACCAAAAAGAAATTGAAAAAAACTATCGAATAATAAAAAAGATATAATTAATAAAAAAATATTTAACATTTTTTTGTTAAAATTATTATGAAAAAAACCCTCATATAAAAAAAAAATTGCTAAGGAGAACAAAGCATATCTAAAGTGTAAAAAAGATGAATATTTTAAATCATCTGTAATTTGAAACATAGCATTTAAAGCTATATAAAGTGAAAACAAAAATAATATAATAATTTTTTTCTCGAAAAAAAAATCTGCCTTCCTCAGATTAAAAAAAAAAGAAAAGTAAAAATAACAGCACAAATACTTCTGCAACAACAATGCCAAAAATAAATGATAAAGGAAAAAAGAATAATGGAATATAAAATTTTTGATAATTATAAAGTGTGTTCATTAAATAAATAAGCCTCTAATATTTCAAATTCTGTGGTTTTTGATTAAATTTCTTAAGTTTGTTTGAAAATTTAGTTTTTTTGGAATTTTGTTCTTTCTCATAGATTTTTGAATTTTTATATAATTATTTAATATAAAAATTATGGTTTTTTGAAGACTTTTAGAATTTCTATTTGAAATAAATATACCTTTGAAACTTGATTTAACATGAGATATTTCTTTAAAAATAATAACTGGTCTTAATCTTGATAAACTTTCTAACACAACTTTTGGATATCCTTCGGTATAAGAGGGTAATATAAAAATATTATTTTTATCAAAAAATTTTATAATTTTTTTTTTTTTTGATGTCTCAAGGTGATAATGAATTTTTTTATTTTGGGATCTTTTAATTTTGTCTATCCCAACGATATCTAAATTAAAATTTATAGTTAATTTATTTACTAAATCTAATAAAGAAAATATTCCTTTTTCTTTCTTAACTCTTCCCAAATAAAACAAGTTTGCTTTTTTAGTATTTATTTTTTTTAAATTTTTTCTCCATTCATTGTCTATCTCTGAAGGATAAATCCTTAATGGTTTACGTTTACTTATGTTACTTAAATTTTTAGAAACTGATATTAATTTTAAATTTTTTAAAATACTTTCAAAAAAAAATTGATAAATAATTCTACCTAAGTAGCCATACTTTATTGAATACTCTTTAAAACCATCACTTCTAAGTAAAACAAAACCATTAAGTTTTTTATTAAATAGCTTTATAAAAAAATATATCATAAAGTTAAACGGAGTTATCGAAATCATAAAGATAGATTTATCTGATAAATCTAATGAAAAAATATCTGAAAACTTCAATATATTTTTTTTTTTTAAAAGTGCTTTAAAAATTCCTTGATTATTTTTTTGCCTACAAAAAAAGTAAAGAATATTATCTTTCGATATTGCTTCGATAATATTTATTGTATCGTTAAAATTTGATGAAACTGAGTTTTTGTCAAATTTCAAATAATCATTAGTTATCAAAATTAATTTTTTCATTTTCTAAAAAGATTAATTAATTTTAACGGAAAAAAATAAGCTAAAAAAAATTTAATTTTAAGAAGAAAGTTAGGAAATTTTAATATTTTTATTAATAATTCAAAATTTCTCTTTTGATATAATAGATAAATAATTTCTAATTTGTCTAACCTTAATTGAAAATGATTTATATTTTCCAGAAATAATTTATTACCTAAATTTTTTTGGGATTGAAACCAATTGTTGTATTCATTAAAATACATTTTATCATTTTTTTTCGAAAAATTATTTTTGTGAACTCTATAATAAATTAATGGTTCATCAAAAGATTTTGCATTTGCATATTGGCTTATACGTAATAATAAATCAAAATCACCAATTATATTGTAGGTTTTATTAAAATAACCTTCCTTTTCTAAAATTTTTTTTTTAATTATTAAACCACTTATTATTATAAAATAATCCTTAGACAAAAAATTGTATATTACACCGTTTGGAAGATTTGTATTTTTATATTTAACAAAATTATTTTTTTTTTCATGATATACCAAAACATTGCTGTATAAATAATCGTATTTATAATTTGTCAAAAATTCTTTTTTACTAGATAAATAATTCTTATCCCACCAATCATCAGTGTCTAGAAATGCTATATATTTTCCACTCGCTTGTTCGCAGGCTAAGTTTCTAGCTTTATATAAAGTTTCATTCCTCTTGCTACTAAAATATTTAAATCTTTTATCCTCATATTTTTTAAATATTTTAGTACTATCATCTAAAGAATTATTATCAAAGAAGATTACTTCCCAATCCTGAAAAATTTGATTTTCTATGCTTGATAAACATTTTTCTAAATAATTTTCCCCATTTTTACAGTTTACAATTATACTTACTAATGGTTCCATATTCTTCTATTATTTAGTAAATTATCTCTATTAAATTTATATAAGTCAATTTTTAATATATTATAACTGATTAATTTTAATTTTAGCTTATACAACTATTTTTTTTTGAGTTTTCTCCAGGGTGCTTTTTTATTCTTTAAAAGTGTAAGTAAAATATTTTTATCTCTCATTGTATCCATACATTGCCAAAATTTTTTATGTCTATATGCAACAACTTCTTTTCTTTTCACTAAATTATTTAATGGTTCCCTTTCAAGCATTGTCGTATCTTTTTTAATAAAATTAAATATTTTTGTATTTAAGACAAAAAAACCTCCATTAATCCAATTTTGATCTAATTGTGGTTTTTCCTCAAATTTTTTAACTTTATTTCCATTTAAAAAAACTTCTCCAAACCTAGCTGTAGGTTTGACTACTGTCATGGTAGCTATTTTCTTATGTTTTATGTGAAAATTATATAATTTTTTTAGATTTTGATTTGTCAAACCATCACCATACGTAAGCATAAAATTTTCATCTTTAGAAAAAAAATTTTTTAATCTGAGTAATCTTCCTCCAGTCATAGAATTTTTTCCTGTATAAACACATTTAATATTTTTTTTTTTTTTAAAATATTTTTCAATAACGTTATTTTTATAACCAGTTGCTAAAATGAAATCATTAAATCCGTAGAATTTATATATATCCATAATATGACAAATTATTGGTTTACCTCCTAATTTAACCATAGGTTTTGGTATTAATTTTGTTTCTTCTGCAAGTCTGGATCCTAATCCCCCACAAAGAATAACAACTTTCATATTATATTTCCCATTCGTATTTGAAATAATTATCTTCTGGATCTTTTCTGACCATTTCATTTTCGTCATGAGGCTGGTTTAAACAATTAGCTATGATTGACTCCTCTTGGTAAATTCCTTTGAAACCATTCCATACAAGTGGTGGAATTGTTACTAAAAAATAGTTATCCGGTGAAAGAAAAATCTTTTGATATTCACCTTTTGATTTACTTTGTTCTCTATCATCATAAAGAGCTAGCTCCACTTTACCTCTTACGCAAACATAATTTAATGTTGCCTCTTTATGTAAATGCCAAGCTTTAATTATTTTTGGATTAATTGTTGAAAAATAAATTTCTCCAAAATTTTCAAAAATTGGAGAGTCACTTCTCAACATATGCATAATTTTACCTCTTCTATCTTTAATTTGTTTTAGTGGAGTGATTTTTACACCTTCTATCATAAAAATTTATGTCTAGTGTTTATTATCAAATTCTTTAATAGACATAATTATATAGTTTAACTCCTTAAGTTTAATATCAGAAAAGAGCGGAAGTGTTACTAATTCTTTCCATACTCTCATTGTTACTGGAATTTTGTGTTTAAATTTTTTATATAATGGATGCATAGGGACGGGTATCCAATAAACGCTAGTCGCAATACCTCTTTTTTTTAAAAAAGCTATCAATTTATCCCTTTTTTTCACTCTTATTGCGAACATCCAATATGCGATATCTTTATAATATTTAAAAAAAAATGGTTTTATATTTTTACAACTTTTAATCCCATTTAAATATTTTTGAACTCCAGAATTTCTTTTAAAATTAAATGAATTTAGTTTCTTTAATTGTACCTGACCTATGACCGCCATAAGATCGTTCATATTATATTTAAATCCAAGATCTTTTACTTGATAATACCAGTGTTTTTCATTTAAACTTGTTTTACTAAGACCTTTTTTGTGTCTAGACCAAGGATCTTTATTCCACCCATGAAAACTTAGATTTCTAAACTTTGACGCTAAATATTTATTATTTGTGCATATCATCCCACCATCACCAGTGGTTAACATTTTTTTTTCTTCAAAACTAAAACAACTTATATCTCCCCAAGTGCCAAGAACTTTGTTTCTATAAACACCTCCTGCAGTGTGAGCACAATCTTCAATTACTAACAATTTTTTTTTTTTAGCCCAAGGTATAATTTTTTCCATTTCACATGGGTGACCACCTACATGAACCGGGATCACTGCAACACAATCTTTAGAATATTTTTTCTTTAGATCTTCAAAATTCATATTTAAATCATATTCATTTATGTCAACAAATACTGGCTCTAAATCACAATATAAAGCAGCAGCAGCAGTAGCAGTAAAAGTCATTGCTGGAACTAGTACTTTTTTTTTCTTTTTAAAATTTTTTGAAGCTAGCGCTATGTGTAATGCAGCGGTGCAAGAAGTAACACCGACAGAATATTTTATACCAATATATTTACTCCAGTTCTCTTCAAATTTTTTTACTTCTTGTCCATAACCAATCCAAGATCTATTAAATATTTTTTTTAAAGCTATTATTTCCTTATTATTAAAGGATGGTTTAAATAACCTTATAAATTTTTTTTTCATTTTTTATTATGAGATATTTTGAAAACTTTACTATCTATAACAGACTGATTAATTATATGTTCTTTCCTATCACATCTACAACCTGAATCAGCAATTTTTTTATTACAAACACTCAGATAACTATCAAGATTTTTACTATCATAATTATAAAAAAGATCCCAAAAATCATTTTTGGTCAAATCTCCTAGCGCTGTAGATCTAAAATTTGGAGCACTAGACTGAGAACAATTATATAGCCAACCATCGAAGCCTACTGTAGGAAACAGATATCTTGCATAACAAGGTATTGTTCGAGGTTTATTATAAATATCATGATCTGAGTCAGGATTACTTACTAATATCAAGCATTTATCATTTTCATATTTCTTTTTTAATTTTTTTAAATCTGAAATATAAAAATCAATTTCTTCTTGTGTTGGCACAACCCCTTTCTTTGTTTCAACACCTTTTGGAGGTTGTGGAAATGAGAATCTAAGAACATTGCAGCCCGCACTCATGAAATCATTTATGAAATTTTCGTAATCACTCAAATTTGCACTATTTATGTTTACCAAATAAGCTGCGCTTAAATCAAAATAATTTTCTTTTTTTATGTTACCAAGTCTTTTTGCGTTATTAAGAACTTGATCATATATTTTCGCCTTTTTTGCCTTTACATCATGAATTAGATTGTATGTTTCATTTGAACCAGCATCTACACTTAAGCTAATATAACTACCATCTGAAATCTTATTATTTTTTAATGCATTGAAAAAAGTATCTGAAATTCTTAAAGCCTTCGTATTAAATCCAAATATTGCTTTCTTGGAAATTGTCAAATCTAACAACTCTCCAATATAGGAACAATTAAGAGGATCGGTAGCATACCCAGCAAATATTATTTTTTTTACACCTCCATCAAGTATTTGTTTTAAAATTTCTAAGCCTCTTTCTTTACTTAGACGTTCACCATTATTATCAGCTGATAATCCATAACAATATGGGCATTCTAACCAACATATCTTTTTTCCTCTTGGTGGTGCTTGAAATTCAATTTGATATGGAAGAATTTTTTTTTGAATTATTTCATCCCTAAAATTCTTAAAATCTTTTATATAATTTAATCTAAAATTATATTTTTTTTCAAGCTCTTTTTGTTTTTCACTTTTCATAAAAACTTCAATAATTTATTAACTTTTCAATAATTTTAATTGAGTTTAATGTAATATCATTATTTCTTTTTAAAACATGTTTTTTATCTAAATTTTTAAATATTAAAGTCAAATAATCTGTCATTGGATTTTTTATATTTATCATTTTTTTTTTATTTATTAATATTTTATTCTCATAGACATCATTCTTTATAATTTGTTTCCTTAAATAAAAATCATCATTAATTTTAAAACTTAGTCGGCTATCAATTCTATTAAAATCCTGTTTAAAATTAAATCTACAGAGACAATCATTAATTACAATTTTACACTTCCAAAAATTTCTCTTTTTAAGAATATTTACAATTTTAAAGTTATCTAAAGTATTTGAATTTAATGTAAACAAAAATGATAAGGCATGTGGTAATAAATCAACAGGAATGTTCTCAAATTGATTTTTTCCTTTAGTGAAATAGTTAAATTCAAATCTTTTTATTTTAAATGTTTTATTTTTTTTTTTTATTTGCTCAGCCAAACTTATCATAGGTAAATTAACAAATATTTTATTACTCTTTATATTTAATAGATTTCTTGTCAATTTAAGATTAGATATTTTTTTATTACTAATCCAAAAAATTGGTTTTTCAATAATTAAATTCTTACAAAATTTTTTAACTGTAAGTATTTGATCGTAATGATATTTGGTAGGTGAGCATACATTTATTAATTTGGGTTTTATTTTTTTAATATCTTTAACAGATTTTAAGTTATAAAAATTAATATTTTTATACTTAACAATTAATTCAGATATCCTATTTTTTTTAAATTTTTTTCCTACAATGCCAATATTTTGAAAACCAAAATTTATTAATTCTCTTAAGTGTGCTTTTCCTATTCCTGAAGGCCCTATAATAACTCCAGTAATTTTTTTTACATTTTTTATTACCATTTCTTTTTGACTGATTGTTTTAAAATTATTTTACAATCATAAATATTTCCATACAATTTTATTTGCTGCTTCAAAAATGGAAAATCTTGCGCTAAGCAATTAAGAACAAAATTTTTTTCTTTTATATTTTTTTTATTATCTAATATTAGAAAATTATTTTTTATTAACATTTTTCTTTTATTTATCTTTTTTATTTTAGGTTTAAATTTTTTAAGTTTTATTTTCTCATTTCTTATTTTTATCCAGTTTTTTAAAAAAAGTTTTTTTATTTCATATAAGCTTTGTTCAAATATAACTCCTGCTGTTGTTGGAAATTTAACAAAAATTTTTTTCTTTAAATAATACTTTCCGCCATCAACAGTTTCATCCATTCTATGAATACAAACTCCAACTGGTGTATTATCCATTATTGAAAAATAATAAGGATCTCTTCCTCTATTGTATGGCAAATAAGATGGGTGTAGGTTCAAATTATTTTTAAATTTACTTATAAAATCTTTTTTCAAAATTTTATGGCCCCAAATGTTTAATAACCAGTCGAATTGACCTTTTTTTGTATTATCCATAAAATGATTAAAATTTTTATTAATAAGTTTAATTTTATTTTTTTTTGCAAATTTCAAAATCTCTTTATTATTATCTAACAAACATAAAGTGATTATATTTTTTTTTTGTTTAAAAATATGGCTTATACAGTTTAATGCTATTGAATTTTTTGATCTATCCCCAGCACATATTATTAATAAATTCATATTTGTTTCCTCAATGAAGATATTTTACGAAATAAAAAGTAAAAAATTGATAATATTGCATTTGGGAAAATCATATTTGATAAAAAATGTTTATAAAACTTGACATAATGTCTGCCCGCAGACTCACCTCTTATAAAAATCTTAAAAAAGAAATTTGAAAAATTTCTCAATGCATAATTTTTGTTTATCAAATATTTTCCTAATCCTAATCCTTGGCTTCTATAATAATCTAAAATTTCTGGTATTCTTACTATCTCCATAAAATCATACATAGATACCCATTCTCTAACACCGTAACAATTAACGGAAAAACCCTCAGGAGAATAATATGCTTTTGAATCTTTAAATGCATGAGCATAAACTTTTATATAACCACAGCAATTATCAAGATTAGAACAAAGTCTATTATCTTTTAAATTTTCTTTATCTAGACAATCTAAGTTTTCTAAAAACATTTGTCTTTTAAAAACATTGGTAAAATTACCCATTAAAAAATCAAATGTTATCCTATAGTCTATTAAGTCCCAAAACTTACATTTCATTGAATTCTCTTTTTTTGCTAGTTTTGGCATATTTGACGGTAATAAATTTGTATCAAATGGCCTTTTAAATTTTTTAAGGTATTCATAATCTAAATGAAAAGAATTAATATAATAAAAATCTACATCTTTAAATTTTTCAAATAATTCGTTTAGTAAATTGAGAGAATCTGGAGTAAGAAGATCATCATCTCCAATGGTCCAAACAAATTCACTATTTGATAATGAAATAGCTTTTATCAAGTTTGGCTGATAACCTAAATTTTTTTTATTGATATTTAAAGTTATCTTTAATTTATCACTAAAATTATCTATTATTTTTTTAACATCATAATTAGAACCATTATCTGAAATACAAACATCAAAGTCTAAATTTGAATTAGCTTTAGCTATACATATTGAATTTAAACAATTTGGTAATTGACCAGGCCTGTTATATGTAGGAATGCAAATTGATAATTTAAAACTCATGAAAAGGAATATAAACTAAAATCCTCCTTTAAGTATCTTTTATAATTTTGTTTATCGACAATATGAAACACTGGAAGCGGGAAAATTAGTTTTCCTCCATTCTGAATAAATTTTTTTTCTTGTTTAATTACTTCTCTCCTAAATGACCAAATTAAAACTATAAGAAATTTTGGTTTAATTTTTCTCATCCTTTTTTTTGAAATTATTTTTATATGACTTCCAGGAGTAAACTTGCCTTCTTTAGATGGATTAGCATCACAAATAAATAAAATATTATTGTTGTTCAAATTGCAATAGTTTAAAATTACATTCCCTTTTGTAGATGCTCCGTATCCAATTACATCCCTTTTTTTTTGACCTATTAAAAAAAGTTGTAAATTTTTTTTACTATTTTCCATTCTTAAATTAAATTTATCAAAGTCCTTTTTCGAAATTTTATTTTCTTCTTTTATTAGAGATTGAATCTTATTTTTTTTTGATTGATATTTACTATTTTTTTTTGCACAAATTACTTCAATACTTCCTCCATTAATTTCATTTAATGTAAAATCAACAATTTTTAGATTATTTTTGGAAACTATTTTATTAAATGTTGACAAAGAATAATAAATACAATGCTCATGGCATATTTGGTCATACGTTAAATTTTTTAACAAAAGAGGAAAATAAGAAAATTCCAAAACCCACAATCCATTTTTTTCTAAAATTTTATCTATGCTTTTACAAAATTCATTTGGATCTTCAATATCATAAAACATTGCATAAGAGGTTATTAAAGAAAATTTAATATCTTTTTTGATAAAATGGTCTTCAACATTTTTTTTATTAAAAAAATCAATTATAACATTGATTTTTTTATTATAATTTTCAATAAATGCTGAGGCTGAAGGGTCAATACCAAATAAATCAAACTTTATTCCAAATTTTGAAAAAAAATTTAAAAATGTTCCATCATTAGAACCGATATCTAGTATTTTAGTTTTTTTTTTAAATATTCCAAATTTTTTTAATTTGGTTATTTTTTCTCTTAAATGATTTACCATTAGATTGCTAACAGAAGTTTTATATCCATAGTCTACACCATACATATCTTTCAGATTTGGTATTTTTGATAATTGAACCAAATCACAAAAATTACATTTAAATAAATCTAATGAATAATTTTTAATTTTAATCTTTTGTTTTAAAAACAAACTGCTTATTGGTTGTTCACCAATATTAGATATCTTCTCAAGATTTTTTTTTTTACAATTCCTACAAATCATTATAAATTTTTAAAAACTTTTTTATTTGAGCACTTGAGAAATTATACATATTCTTTTTTTGATAATTTGCTAAATACCAATCTGCAGTAAGTTTAAGTGTGTCATCAATAGACAGGAAAGATTTCCACCCAAGTAATTTATTTGCTTTTTTACTATCCAAATCTAAATTTTTTTTTTCTCTATTATCAACTTTTTTACTTAATATTAATTTTGATTTTGATCTAATTTTAGATCTAAATATTTTTGCAAATTTTAATACTTTTACGTGAGTTTTCCTTGAAGGACCAAAATTCCAAGATGAGCTATATTCTTTTTGCTTATTACCAAACAATTTTTCAGCAAGAAGAATGTATCCAAGTAATGGTTCTAATACATGTTGCCATGGTCTTGTTGAATTTGGATTTCTTATATTTAATTTTTTATTTTTAAGAAATGCCTCTGAAGCATCAGTTAAGATTCTAAATCTAGTCCAATCACCGCCACCAATACAATTGCCTGCTCTTGCTGTTGCAATTCCACAATTAGATTTTTTGAAAAAAGAATTAAAATAACTAGAAGATATTATATCAGCACATGCTTTACTTGAGCTATAAAGATCATCTCCACCTAAATTATCTTTTTCAGAAAACTTAATTTTTTTTTCATCATTTTTGTAAACTTTATCGGTTGTTATTATTACTACAGATTTAACAAATTTGTATTTTTTTACTATTTCTAACAAATTTGAAGTTCCAACAACATTTGTAAGTATTGTATCAAGTGGATCTTTAAAGCTTGCCAATACCTGGGGTTGAGCGGCTAAATGAAATATAATTTGAGGTCTAGTATTTTTAATGCACTCCTCAAAATTTTTATAATTTTGAATATTTTTTCTAAAATCCTTAAAAAATATTTTTTTAATTTTTGTTGAATTAAAAAAATTTTTTTTTGTTGAGGGATTAATTGAATACCCAGATACCTTCGCTCCTAATATATTCATCCATATTGATAACCATCCACCTTTAAAACCTGTATGACCTGTTATCAGAACTTTTTTATTTTTCCAAAACTTATTATTAATCATTTAAATTTTTTTGACAGTTTATATATCTTATTAAAAATAATTGGGTTAGTTTTTCTTTTATTTAAATTATTATAATGTTTTATATTATCCATTGCATACCAAAAACCTCCAAGGGTGTGGAAGTCTGAATTATATTTTTTAATAATCCTTGGATAAAAATCTTTTTCAAAATTTTGACTTTGTTTGAAATTTTCTCTCAATATTTTTTTATTAATGATTGACATTCCTGAATAAACATGTGCTGTAAAATTTTTTAAATGTGTATTTACAGATTTAAAATTAAGACTTCTTTGAAAATTTATTACTTTTTTATTTATTACACCTACTGTTCCAAAATCAGCTTCAGCCTCACAACATATAAAACTAATTTTTTTTCTTTTCTTCAAATGTTTTTTTAAAATTTCATTTAAATTTGCATCAAAAACAGCGTCACCATTAAGGATTAAAAAATCTTCTGAGATAATAAAATTTTTAATTTTATAAATTCGTTGAGCAATGGAAGTGGTAATGCCTGTTTTGATAATATCTATTTTACAATTCTTAAATTTATTTTTTTTAATAAATTCTTCAATTTGTCGTCCTCTATATCCTACAGGCAAAATAAAGTGATTAAACTTATTTTTTTTTAAAGAGTTGAGTATATACCATAGGATTGGTTTACCTTGAATTTTTACTAATGTTTTCGGAAATTTTTTCCCTAATTCTCCAAGCCTAGTTCCCTTACCTCCACACAAAATTACTGCTGTTCTATAATTCATCTTTTTATCTTTTTTCCAATAATTTGACTTTTTTATCTTTATAATAACTTATTGTCATTCTTAGACCTTTTTCTAGACTAATTTTAGGCCTCCAAATTAAAACTTTTTTTGCCTTTTTAATACTTGGATAGCTGTTTTTTGGCTCATCAGATCTCATTTTTAATACTCCAAACATTGGTTTTCCAAGTCCAATCTTTTTTATAATTTTTAAAATTAATTTTTTTATAGATATTTTTTGGCCTGAACCAATATTTATAACGTTGCCAATTATTTTTTTGTTATTAAAACATTTGACAATAGCGTTTATTGCATCAGTGATATACAAAAAATTTTTTACTTGAATGCCACTTGAACAATTAAAATGCAAATCATTTAGACAAGAATTAATTACCATAGGTATTAACCTATCTTTTTTTTGTTCTGGACCATAGACTTGATAAAATCTTAAAATTACAAATGGAAAACCATAATTTTTTGAAAAATTAATCAAATATTTTGATGCTTCGAGTTTTGATTGAGCATAAATTGTTTTCGGATTGCATTTCATATTTTCAAAGTTTGGTGATTTCTGCTTTCCATATTCAGTTGAACTTCCAATTTGAATAAATAGTTCAATATTTTTGTTTTTAAAGAAATTGACTAAATTTTTGCACCCATTAAAATGAGTTTTTATAGCTAAATTTCTATTCTTGTGATTAATGTAACCACCAAGATTTATAACTATATCAAAATTAGTTTTAATTTTTTTCATTAATTCTTTTTTTTTTGATATGTCGGCAATTAGGTATCTTACACCTTTAATTTTTTTTTCTTTTTTTGGGCTATTTAAAGAAATGCTTGTTACAGTAAATTTTGTTTTACATTTTTTAACTAAATGATGTCCTAAAAAACCAGTTCCACCAATAATTAATATTTTTTTTTTCATTATTTTAATTTTTTAAAATGTTTTGTAATTTTTTAAATAGATCACAATCTTAATATCTTTTTTACGAACAAACTATCGTTAAATTTTTCTCTTGCAAATAAAGTTTTTCTCATTTTGATATAGTATTTTGAGTTTATTATTTTGTCCCAATTCAAAATAATGTTTTCAAAATTTTTATCTAAATGCTTTGCAAGAAGTTTTTCATCATCAAACCATAAATTTATCTTTTTAAGATCATTTAATGCTCTCCAAAACTTTTTTTTAAAATTAACATTAGGTGCAGAATTTAGAACTATAAATGGTTTCTTGTAATATAATAATTCATAGAAAGCTGTTGAAAAATCATCTACGATCACTAAATCATATTTTTTAAAGATACTGCCTTTGTATGAAGTATTACCATCTAAAATTTTAACATTTTTACCAAAAGAATATTTCCAAAATTTTTTGAAAAAATCATCATTTTTATGATTTGGAAAAAACTTAACACTTAAAAAAAAATTTTTTTTAATAATCAATAATTTTACTAAGTTTGAGAATTGATTTAAGTAAATATGATTGTTTTTTGTAAATGCATCTAATTCTTGATTGAATAAAACATGACATGGAAAAAATAAAATCTTTTTTTCAAATTTTTTAAATTGATATTTTGAGTCAGAAAAATATTGAGACCCAATATTAAGATTTTTATTGTGCCATAATAAATTTAAATCACTCATTTTTTGATTAATATAATCTTCAGGATCAAACACTCTGTAACCCATGAATGCTCCGTGTTGTAAATTAAATGATTTCTTATTTTTTCTTTTTAAATTTAAAATCGCAAATTTAAAATTATCATTAGCTGGAAAATGAACAGCAGTTCCAATTTTAGAAATATTCACATATTTTTTTTCATTAGCTGTCAGATAAGTATTAAAATTTTCTAAAAATGAGCTTGGTAATACATTTTTTATAAACTCATTATAAATTATATCAAAATCATCCTTAATCTTAATAGATATTTTTGACCTTGAATCGATATCTTTTTTGAAATTTATTATCTCTCTTGGAAAGTCAAGATAATCGATATATGCAAATAAAATTTTGAATTTACTTTTAAGTATTACTTTAAGTGAGTTTTTTTTTCCAAAATATCCATCAAAAATTATTATTGGTTTTAAAAAGCTTAATAAATTATTATAAAAAAAATAAATTATCTTTTTAAAAAAAGTTTTCTTTTTAAACTTTTCAAAAAGAAAAATTTTTCTCTTCTTTTTAGATTTTAAAATTTTTAGTTTTAATCGTTTTGAAATTAAAAAACTTACGTAGGAGTTAAAATTTACATCTTCTAATTGAAATATTCTATAAATATCTGTATTTTCAAAAAAAAAATCGTAGTCGTCTGCATGTATATGGGTGTTTTTTTTATCTATAATTTTTTTTAATGTATCAAATCTTATTTTGATATTCATGACGGATATAATTAAAAAATATTCCATTAAAACTTCCCATTCTTTTTTTTTTAATTTAGAGTTATTTAGCTCATTTAATGTTGGAAATATTTCTTTAAGATATCTTTGAGCTTTTTTTTTACAAAAAGAATAATTATTTTTTTTTTTATAAACTTGATTTAAATTTTCAATTGAGGAACATATGTAATTTCTTAATTGATAATCTCTATATAACTTTTTTAAATATTCATTTTCAAAAATTATGTGGGTTTTTTTTTTTAATCTAATATTTTTAAAATAAGTAATTAGATATTTTTTAACCATTAATTTTTTGAGTTATCATATCAATCTATCTTATTCAATATTTTCTATAAAACATATCGATTGTATGTTGTAATCTTCTAAAAATACCATTACTGTTCAATAATTTAATAATTTTAACAAAATATAACTCATGTGTGGTATTTTTGTGGTCCATTCTAAAAATGGAACAAAACTTTCAGAACCTAAATGCTTAAATGCATCAAACGATCTTTTTAATAGAGGACCAGATTATTTAAAGTTTGATTTTTTGAAAAAAAAAACTCTTTTTATTTTAAATACAATACTATCTATTACTGGCAAAACAAAAAAAAATAGAGAATTAGAAAAATCAAAAAGCAATAGATACTTTATTTCATTTAATGGAGAAATATATAATTATAAATCACTCTTTATAAAATATTTAAAAGATATTAAATTTAAAGAGAATTTTAATGACACCCAAGTTTTAGTAAATTTATACGATGTTCTGCATAAACAAAAAGTTCCCAATTTAATAAGTGGCATGTTTGCTTATGTGATATTTGATAAATATCAAAATAAGTTGATTTTAAATAATGATGTTCAAGGTGAAAAAAATTTATATTACTATAATGATAAAAATTTTTTTATTGTTTCATCTACAATAGACTCAATTATTAAATTTTTAAATAGACATTCTATAAATAAAGAAGTTATTACAAATTACTTTAAAACCAGGCACTATATGCCAATTAATCAGAACTCAATGAAGAATATTATAACTTTACCTTCAGGCTCTATCTCAGAATATTGTTTAAATAAAAATACTTTTGTAACAAAAATTTATGATGATCCTCTTAATTGGATTAATGAAAAAAAATATAATCAATTTAAAAAATTTAAAGAGGAAGAAGCTACTGAATATTTAGATTTTCATTTAAACGAAGAAGCTAAGTTAATGATACCAGAAACTAAATTTGGTTGTATTGTTTCAGGTGGCATCGACTCAAGTTTACAGGCTGCAATTATTTCCAAATATAAAACTGCTAGTAAATATTTTACAATTGATCATGGCTCAAAAGATCACATAATGAGAGAAATAAATAGTTTTAATAAATATTTTAAAAAAAAAATAAATATAATTAAATTAAATCAAAAAGAATACATTCAACTTGCTAAAAAATGTTACAAAATTGTATCCAGCCCTTTATTTACTCACGATTTACCAGCAAGACTTAAAATTTCAAATTATTTTAGAAAAGAAAATTGTAAAGTTTTTTTTTCAGCAGACGGATGTGATGAGCTTTTTGGAGGTCAACAAATTTACAATAAAGTCTTTAAAAAGGATTATGATTTCAAAATAAATCAATCCCCATATTCCACAACATTTATTGAAAATAATACAAAGGATACTTATCAAAATAATCTAAATAGAGTTTGGAAAAGAGTTTTGAATAAATATGAGTTTATAAAAGATAAAAAAGAAAGGAACATTCAGAGCTCACTTTTTATGGACTATTTTGTACAATCCATAAATGTCGCAAATAGATCAAATGATTTGATAAGCTGCAGTAATTCTGTTGAACCAAGAAATATTTTTATAGCAAAAAGAATAATAAAAATAATTTTAAATCTTCCGTTACATTATAAATTAAACTTGGATAATAAAGACAATATAATGAGTCAAAAAAAAATTTTAAAAAAAATTTTTTGTAAG
>MDTB01000796.1_pt1 | contig 20182 bp, 17 predicted proteins | sample 811161 | NCBI WGS metagenome assembly MDTB01 (sample SAMN05326650, study PRJNA326480) | marine metagenome | isolation source: seawater | place: Mediterranean Sea | collected 2009 | reverse complement strand
GTTTTTGTCCTTTTTTAATTTAATTAATTGACTTTCTTTTAAGTAAGCATGGTCCTCGAGAATTCTATGAAAAGAATTTTGTTTTGTAAAATCCTGAAGATTTGATAAACATCTTTTGTGTCTTAACAAAGATTTGGGTGTCATTATTATCAGGGGTTTTCTAAAATTTCTGTGCATTTGCCTTCTAAGTACATGAAAATAATTTGCTGGAGTTGTACAATTCACAACTTGTAAATTCTCTTGAGAACATAATTGCAAAAATCTTTCTAATCGTGCAGAAGAGTGTTCTGGGCCTTGACCCTCATAACCATGAGGTAAAAGCATCACCAAACCGCTTGCTCTTGACCATTTTGACTCTCCAGAGGAAATGAACTGATCTATTACAACCTGTGCACCATTTGCAAAATCACCAAATTGTGCTTCCCATAAAACTAACGTTTCAGGCTCAGATAGGGAGTAACCAAATTCAAAACCTAAGACACCCAACTCTGACAATAGACTATCTATTACCTCAAATTTTTTTTGTTTTTGGGATATATGTTGTAAAGGAACATATCTCTCATGATTGTCTTGATTTCTTAATACTGAGTGTCTTTGGCTAAAAGTTCCTCTTCCAGAATCTTGTCCTGATAACCTTACCGAAAACCCTTCGTTTAGAAGTGTAGCAAAAGCTAAAGTCTCTGCAGTTGACCAATCGATTGGTTGTTTATCCGTGAACATTTTTCTTTTATTTTCAAATATTTTTGCCAAGGTTTTATGAACATTAAAATTTTTAGGTATCTCAGTAATTTTTTTTCCAATAGAAAGTAATTCCTCTTTTCTGACCCCAGTTAATCCACGTCTATCTTGACCAATTTCTGGTTTAAAGCGAGACCAAACTCCGTCGAACCATTTCATTTTAATTTTATAATCTTTGGCTCCAGAAAATTCTTTATCAAGAAAACTTCTAAATTCTTTTTTTTTTGAGTTAAGATGTGTGTTAGAAATTAAACCTTCTTCTAGAATTTTTTTTCCGTAAATTTCCAGAGTTGTTGGGTGAGATTTAATTTTCTTATACATTAAAGGCTGAGTAAATGACGGCTCGTCACCTTCGTTATGTCCGAATCTTCTATAACAAACCATATCAATAACAACATCTCTATTAAATTTTTGTCTAAATTCAGTAGCAACTTTTGCGCAATGAACGACAGCTTCTGGGTCGTCGCCGTTGACATGAAAAATTGGAGCTTGAACCATTTTTGCTAAATCAGAAGGGTAAGGTGATGATCTTGCAAATCGTGGGGCAGTGGTAAAGCCAATCTGATTATTAACAATTATATGAATAGTGCCGCCAATATTATGACCGGGTAAACCCGACATTGCAAAACATTCTGCGACAACACCTTGTCCAGCAAAAGCGGCATCTCCGTGAATCAAAACTGGAACAACTTTTTTTCGCTCCTTGTCTTTATGAAAGAATTGTTTGGCTCTTACTTGTCCTAAAACAACAGGGTTTACTGCTTCTAAGTGTGAAGGATTGTCTGTTAAACTTATATGAACTAAATTTCCATCAAACTCTCTATTTGCAGATGCGCCTAAATGATATTTAACATCTCCTTCAAAATCTTTCTTGGAGGTTATGCTTTGACCAAAAAATTCCTTAAATATTGCCTTATAAGGTTTCTGCATCATGTTTGACAAAACATTTAGCCTTCCTCTATGAGGCATTCCGATTTTTACTTCTTTTACACCAAGATGGCCTCCTCTTTTTATTATTTGCTCCAAGGCAGGAATCAATGACTCTCCACCATCCAAACCAAATCTTTTTGTTCCTACAAATTTAACATGTAAAAATTTTTCAAAACCTTCTGCTTCAATTAATTTATTTAATATTGCCTTTTTTCCATTCTCTGTAAAATTTATACCTTTTTGAGGTCCCTCAATTCTATCTCTAATCCAGTTTTTCTCTTCCGGGTCACCCATGTGCATGTACTCATAACCAATTTTTTGACAATAAGTTTTTTTAGCTATTTCTATTATTTCTCTAAGAGTTGCAAATTTTAATCCCAATACTCCATCTAAGAATATTTTTTTATTTAAATCTTTATTTGAAAATCCATAAGTCTCTGGTTTTAATTCGTCATGTTCTTCTCGAACCTGTAATCCCAATGGATCTAAGTTTGAAATTAGGTGTCCTCTTATTCTATAAGCCCTTATAAGCATATTGGCTCTTACAGAATTTTTTGCAGCTTCTAAGATATCTCCACTAACTGAGCTTTGCAGCTCTTCAGTTTTTTTATCTAAATCTTTAATGGTGTGATCAAATTTAATTTTTTTGACTTTTTTCTTGGGAGACCAGCTTGGACCATTCACATTTTTTAGAATTTTTTCTTTTTGATCATTTAAACCTTCAAAAAAAAATTTCCATTGTTCGGGAATATTTTGTGGATTATTTAAGTACTCAGCGTATAACGTTTCTACAAATTCAGAACTATTGTTTCCCAAAAAAGAAGTTTTTTCAAAAATATTATTACTTTTATTAACTGACATGGTTTTTTTTAATTGTATATTAACATAAAAATTTAATATTCAAATTTTAAGTTTTTTATACAGTGTTTTTCCAATATCAGCTGGAGATTTTGATATGGTAATTCCTGCTGATTTCATAACTTCAATTTTATCTTCTGCACTGCCTTTTCCACCCGATATTATTGCGCCGGCATGTCCCATTCTTCTGCCTGGAGGCGCTGTTAATCCTGCAATAAAACCAACTGTAGGTTTTTTTACCTTAGATTTTTTTATAAATTCAGCTGCTTCCTCTTCAGCTGAACCCCCGATTTCACCAATCATGACTATAGAGCGTGTATCTTTATCCTCAAGAAAAAGTTCCAGACAATCGATGAAGTTTGTTCCGTTAATTGGATCTCCTCCAATACCAATGCAAGTAGATTGGCCCAATCCATTTAAAGATGTTTGAGCTACAGCTTCATAGGTAAGGGTTCCAGATCTTGATACAATACCAACAGAACCTTTTTTATGAATATTGCCAGGCATTATTCCGATCTTACATTCATCTGGGGTTATTATTCCGGGGCAGTTTGGACCTATCAATCTACTTTTACTTTTTGATAACGATTGCTTGACTTTTAACATGTCAAAAACTGGAATCCCCTCAGTTATACAGACTATCAAATCTAGTTTTGCATTAATGGCTTCGATTATGGCTCCTGCAGCAAACTTTGGGGGGACGTAGATCATTGTAGCAGTTGCACCAGTTTTTTCTTTTGCCTCTATTACGGTATTAAAAACTGGTAGACCAAGATGTTTTTGTCCCCCTTTTTTTGGTGTAACTCCGCCAACTAATTGAGTACCATATTTTATTGACTGTTCAGAGTGAAAGGTACCATGCGTCCCTGTAAATCCTTGGCATATAACTTTGGTATTTTTATTTACTAAAACTGACATTTTTTAAATTACACTTACAATTTTTTTAGCTGCATCATTTAAATCTGTTGCAGATAAAATTTTTAATCCAGATTTATCGAGAATTTCTTTACCTTTTTCAAAATTTGTTCCAGCGAGTCTAACTACAAGTGGAACTTTTATTTTTGTTTCTTTTGCTGCTTCAACAACTCCGTGTGCAAGAATATCGCAACGCATTATTCCACCAAAAATATTTATCAAAATTCCTTTAATTTTTTTATCTGATAGAATCAATTTAAAAGCAGCCTTGACTTGATCTTTGGATGCACCACCACCCACGTCCAAAAAGTTAGCGGGTTCTTCCCCGTATAACTTAATTATATCCATCGTGGCCATTGCTAATCCAGCACCGTTAACCATGCATCCAATTGATCCATTCAATTTGATATAAGCCAAGTCATTTTTGCTAGCTTCAATTTCAATTGGTTCTTCCTCTTTTAAATCCCTTAACTTCATAATATCAGGTTGTCTAAATAAAGCATTGTCATCAAAATTCATTTTTGCATCTAAACAAATGAGTTTTTTTTGTTTTGTTATCACTAGAGGATTGATTTCAATTAATGAAGCATCTTTCTTAATTAAAATATTATAAATAGCATTTATTAATTTTTTTCCTTCTTTATATTGGTTTTCATTTAATTGAAAAATTTTAATTACGTTTTCTATATCTCTTTCTTCAATATTTTTTTTTAAGTCAATTTTTGTTGTTATAATTTTTTCTGGGTTTTTTTTAGAAACCGCTTCTATATCCATTCCACCTTCGGTACTACTTATAAAGGTTATTTTTGAACTCTCCCTATCAACTAAACATGAAAGATAAAATTCTTTATCAATGTCATAGGCTTCCTGAATATATACTCTACTAACCTTTTTGCCTTCCGGACCTGTTTGGTGAGTAACTAGTATTTTTCCAAACATTTTTTCTACCTCTGTAACGATTTCAGATTTGTTTATTAGTTTTACACCTCCCGCCTTTCCTCTTCCCCCGGCATGAATTTGGGCTTTTAATACTATTTTATCTGATTTGATGTTCTTTATTTTATCCTTTAACTCCTGGGGTTTAAAAAGAACCTCACCGTTCGATACGGGAGCACCAAAGTCTTTAAGTATTTCTTTTGCCTGATGTTCGTGAATATTCATTTTAATTTTGTTTAAATAATATACAAATCAAAAGTAATTAGTGCTACATAAAAAGAAGAAATACAAAAAAAAAGAATTAAATGTTAAAAAAAAAAATTTATGTATACTTAGTTTTTTTAAGTATTTTAATTGTAGGCTTGTTAATTTATCCAGATTATGGATTTAATATTGATGAAAAGTTCCATAGATCGAATGGATTTTATTGGTTATATTACGTATCCGATTTTTTTGGTCTAGAACAATTAAAATTATCATCTAAAGTCAAGTTAGAATCGATAAAAGGTTTTACATTATCCCCGATAGAACATTTTAATAAATACGGTGTAATATTTGATTTACCAGCAGCTTTTTTAGAAATTATATTTAAGATTGATGAGCCAATAAAATTTTATCAATTTAGACATTTGCTTGTGTTCATATTCTTTTTTATTGGGTCAATATACTTTTATAAAATATTATATAACCGTTTCCAAAATGAATGGATAAGTATTTTTGGACTATTACTTTTTATTCTAACCCCTAGATTATTTGGAGATAGTTTTCATAATACAAAAGATATTATATTTCTAAGTTTATATTCAGTTTCGTTCTTTTATTTTTTTAAAACTATTGATAACGAATCTAAATATAATTCAATTTTATTTGGACTTTTTGCTGCTATATCGACTACTTTGAGGATAGTTGGAATTTTCCTTCCAATTAGTTTAGTTTTTATTTGGTTCTTGGGAGTTGTCTCTAAAAAATCTGAGATAAAAGCATCAACTGTTTTAATTTGTATTTTTTCTTATTTGTTTTCACTAATTATTTTTTGGCCACTATTATGGGAAAATACTGTACATAATTTTTTAGGATATTTTAAAATTTTAGATCATTACTTTGGAAGTAAAATATTTTTTTTAGGTAATTACTATCCTTCAGACAAATTGCCGTATTATTATTTAATATTTTGGATTTTTATATCTACTCCGTTAATTCATTTAATTTTATTCTTGTCGGGTTTTGGATTTTATTTGAGAAGAATTATTAAAAGATTTTTTGCTATAAAAGATTCGTCAATTTATAATGACTTATGGAGATCAAATAACGAAAAAAAAGATTTTTTAATTTTCTTAAATCTTGTTGTTTTTTTCTTATTTTTCACATTTATGAATATTAAATTATATAATAGTTGGAGACTGGCATATTTCTTGTACATTTTTATTATTTATTTCGGTACCTATTCAGTTTATCTACTTTTTCAAATTATAAAGAAAAATGAAAATTATAAAAAATTAAAAAATTTTTTTCTTATTTCTTTAATATTTTGTTTTATTTTCTCAATATATAGGATTTATATTTATCATCCTTATCAATCTTTTTATTTTAATATTTTAACTACAAAAAATATCAAAGATAATGTTGAAGTCGATTATACTGGATTATCAGGAATCAATTTTTTAAATGAAATTATTGATAATGAACCTGGAGAACATAAAATTAAAGTAGGAATAGCTTCCTGGTATCCTTTGTGGCGAATGGTAGAACTGCTGGATCAAAATAAAATTAATAGAATAAAAATTTTAAGTAATGATAAAAGAAGTGATTCAGACTATATTTATTCAAATAGAATATCGGATGTTGATAAAAGATTCGATAAAAAGTATAATGTTCCAAAAAATTTCAAAATAATAAAAGAATACAAAATTGACGAAGCAATTATTTATGAGGTTTACCAAAAATCGAAGTAATGAAAACTTTCTTTTATAAAACTTTATTTGTAGCTTTAGTTGTTTTTATCCTTTTTAGAGTATTAATTGGACAACTAGTTAACGATATAGAAACAAAAATAGAAAACTTGGGTTCAAAAGAAAGTATTGAGTTGGCAAAAAACAAAATAAGAAACGAAATGCAAAGCGCAATTGAAAAAGACGACTATATTAAAGATGATGATGCCGAATTAATTAAAAAATTTATTGATAAAATAAAGGAAGAAATAAAGTAAATATTCATTTAATTTTCAGTTTTAAAATAATTAAGTTTTTAAAAATTCTAATTTTTTTTCCAAAAACTTCAAAACCACATTTTTCAGTATAAAATCTAATTGCATTTTCTCTGTATGTCTCACAAGTAATGTATTCTACATCCTTAATTTTTTTAAAGTAATTAACAATATTTACCATAAATAAACTTCCTATGCCTTTTGATTGAAATTGATTTTTTACAGCAATCAAGTTCAAGTTTGGATTTTCAGAAACTAATTTAATAGCACTCTTATTTAATTTCAAAATATCTATTTGCATAAATGTTAATAGTAAATTTATAAAGGTAATAAATTTGAATTTAAAAATTAAATCAAAAAATATTTTGATTTTTAATTGTGAAAATTCGGACAATAAATATTTTGGTTTTTTTGACAACAAAGCATAAGCAATAATATTTGCATCGTCCTTTAGAGTAAAAAGATATAAAAATTTGGATTTCACAACTATATCAATGTATTCAAGTACAATTTTTTTAGACATTTTAGAAAGTATCGACTCACTATTTTCATTCTTTATTAGATCAATGATCTTATTTTTAATTTCTACATCAATAAAGTTGTCATGAATTTCAAATTTATATTTTGTCATAAGATTTTATTGTAGTTGTTGGCATGTTTTAATTTCTAGTTTAGTAATATAATTATCAACATAATCTAAAGTAAAACAATCTTCAGGAATATAATTGAAGATTAAATGATTTAGTCTGATTTGATTAATTTTAGTCGGCTCCATAATATATATTGAACCAATACCTTTTTCTTTTATTTTTTTTATTAAGAAGAATTTGTATTCTTTAAAGAATTTGGAATTTTTATTTGGATAACTTATATTATCATAAGTTCGGCTTGGGCTATTTAAACTTTTATTTAGAATAGCTGAGAAAAAATTATATTCAGTTATAAGCATTTTGTTTCTTATATCATTATTTAACAAAGTTTTAAGTTTATCTAAAATTTCGATTTCTTCATAAGGATTTTCAAAGTTAGGGGTGATCCATTTTAATCCTTTAAATTTTTTATCAAAATAATCAATGTTAATTCTATTTTCTAATTTTGTATTATTTAATTCATGAAATTTTCTATCAATGTTAAATCTTTCAGTATATTTTAGAGATAATAAAAAACAGGAAGCAATAATAAAAAATTTTAAATATTTAAAACTATTTTTTTTTAAATCTCTTAGATAAAAAATACTAAAACAACCCAGAATGGGTATTAAAAAAAAGATAAATATTTGATTTTTTGTATAAATTTGATGAAATATGCATGAAATCGTAAATAGAAATAATATTATAAAAATATTTATTTTTTTTGATTTAGAATAATTTCTTATTTTATATAAAAAATTAATATTTGTAATTACTAGAATAAACAAAAATAAATAAATAAATTTAAAATCCAAAAATACGTTCTTAAAATTTAGATCATAATTTAAATATCTCGATGCACCTATTGACTGTGGAAATAAAAATAATTGTAAAATGAAATCTTTTAATTCGATTCCTTGAAAAAGTAGAAATAATAATAATAATATTCCAAAAGATAATCCTCCATAAAAATAAAACATGAAGATTTTAATTTGATTTTTTATTATAGATAAATAGATACAAAAAATTGTTGTTGTAAATATTACGTAAAATGCTGGAACTTGTTTGCAAAAAAAAGCAATACCTAAAAGAAATGACGACAGAAACCAATATTTAGTTTGTTCACTCAAAATTGCTATAACTGTGAAATAGATTGCAAATAAAGAAAAATAAACGGAGTGAAAGTCTAAAAATGGAGTTCCACTAACTGGATAGGCTAAAAAAGAGATTAAAAGAGAAAAAAATAAAGATTCGATAAAACTGGTCTTTAAATAATTAAAAAAAAGTACAAATGAGAAAACACATATTGCTGAATTAAAAAGTGAAGAATGGATAGCATATGAGAACCAGTTTGAACCGAAGATCCAAAAAAAAATGGATTGCATATAATCAACTAATAAGCCATGAACAATCCAGTAATCTTTTATAGGATATTCTCCCTCTAAAATTCTAAACCCATTATCAAAATGTACGAAAGTATCTACGGGAAATGCGCCTCTAGATGCTACATAATAGTTTATAAATGCTGAAAGCAAAATTAAAACAGGTATTGTAAATTTAATTTTCGTTCTATCAGTCATTTATTTTGCTTTAGAAAAATTTGAATGTAACTAACCATTTTATCAATATAGTCAAAATTAACTTTTTGATGGTTGGGCAAACAAATTAATTGCTCTTCATAAAGATTAGAATTTTTACACTTAAATTGCTTAGTTTTAAATATTTTTTCACAGTTTCTATAATAAATATATCTAACTTCAATTCCATTATCTAATAAAAACTCATTAAGTTTTTGTTTGTCCTTAACAAGTATTGGGTAATCGATAAAATTTTGATAATTAAAATCATTAATATTTATTAATTTTAGATTTTTATTTTTGATTTTTTTTAATGAATTGTGATAATAAATATTTTTAGTTTTTCTTAAATTAAAATTATTAATCCTTTCATCCAAATCTTTGAGTTGTAAATAAATTAGCTTTAATGAAAGCCTGCTTATAGATGTGAAATAATATTCTGGAAAATTTATAATACGAAACTTTAATGAAGGATAAAAAATTTTAAGTAATATTTTCAGATTATTTTTATGAGATAATTTAATCAAATATTTAAAAAATAGATTATATAATAATCCTATACTCATTGTTTTTAAAATTAAATATATCGATATTTGTTTTAATAGTAGAATTTTAAAAAAACTTTTTTTATCTTTAGTTTCTTTTTCATAAAATTTAATAAATTTAAGATTGTTTGTTGCTAAAGCTCCTCCATACATTGCACTTATATTTTTCATTATATTGAAACTATATATAGAAAAATCACCAATTGAACCTGAGTAATATTTTTTTTTACCTACTTTTGAAAAATTATCAAAATAGATTGCGTTATCTTCTATTAGATTTATTTTATATTTTTTGGAGAAAGTTTTTATTTTTTTTGCCTCCTTAAAATCGTTAAACATATTTGTTAACACAATCGCAATTGTTTTTTTTGATTTTAGTTTTTTTAATTTTTTGTAATCAAAAAATCCTGTTTTATAATCTATGTCGCAATATTTAATATTGAAACCTAGGTTTTTTGCAACGTTAATCATTTCTGGAAGATTATATGAGCTAAAAATAATTTCATTTTTATTTGGATTTTCTTTCTTAAAAAACTTTAAAATATACAGAAAAGAGACTCTACATAGACTTGCAAAAATCAGTTTTCTTTTTTTTGTTTGTGTTAAAATTAATTTAGATATTGATTTCTCTAATTGGTCTTTGCTTTTAAAAAAAAATATAGCTTTTAAAAATTTATAAAAATTTAAATATATATTAATTCTAAACATTTCAGATATCTTTAGCTATTCTCCTAGAATTTGCCATAATAATACCTAATGGATATTTATTTTTTTTAAAGTCAAAAACAGATCCATCTATTAAATATATATTTTTATTTTTAAACAGTTGGCATTTTTCATTCACAGAAAGTATTTTTTTTTTGCCAATAGGTATAGTTCCAAAATAATGAAAGTCTGAGCCAAACCCTGGAAAATAGTTTAAATAAAAAGGAAAAATAGTTTTTGTACTTTTGAGAAACTTGAAAATAATTTTACCTGTTTTTTTAAAGAGATCTTTAATATTTCTATTTTTTGAGTAAATTTCAGCAAATTTATTATTCTTATCCAACTTAATAAATAAGTTACTATATTTAGTATTATATAAAATACTTGAAAATATAAGATTTTTTTTAATTAATTGTAATAAAAATTTAAATGGTAATAAAAATTTTTTAAATTTAACAACGGCATCTATTATCAGGTTATTTCCGGGTCTAAAATCAGCAGTAAATAAATCTGGATTTTTTTTTGGTTTTAAATGAAAATAAGATGGCTGAAAAAACATTTTATTCTTCCAAGGTTTTTTTGATATATATAAACAGAATAACCTGGGGTGATGCTTAATTTTTATCTCTCTATAAACTTTCAAAAAATCTAAAATAAGTTTAGTGGTGGTAATTGTCCCACATCCTAAAACAAGTTTTTTTGTAATAAATTTTTTTTGAGTTTCTCCATTTGAACAAATTACAACAACCCCTTTGTTATGTTTTTTTATACTTTTTACGTAATAATTATGAACTATAATTCTTTTTTTTATCAAATATTTTCTAAATATATTTTGTGGTGTAAGTTTGTCTTTGTCTTCATTTATATTATCTAAATTTATTTTAGATTTATTTTTTTTTTGAAATGCAAGTACTGGGTCTTCGAAAGATAAATCCTTATTTTTTTTATTAAATTTTTCATAAAAATAATTATTTTTTTCAAAAGAATTTTCTGAAATAGTGTTTCCTATTTTAATTTTACCAAGTAAATTAAATTTTTTAAAGATTTCAAAAAATGAATTACAAATTTTTTTTTTAGTATTATAATTTAGGTGTTTTAGATCGCTCAAAATATCCTTGTCTATTTGCAAACCCCAGTAATTCGATAGACCACCGAACTCAAGTGACCCAAAGATATTACAATTTTTATTAACTTTTAATTTGTTATAATAAAAATAATTATTTACTTCCTTGGCTTTATTCATCATTTGTGGGGGTAATAATTTAAATATGTGATTATTAGTTTTTGGTTTTGTGTTTCTATATTGTGGAGAAATTATATTTATAAGTTTATTTTTTTCTAAATAAGAGTCTGCAAAACATAGACTGGATAAACCGGATCCAACCAATAGAATATCATAAATTTTTTCCTTTTTATTCATTTTAATTTATTTATTTTTTACTTTCTATAAAGTGGGATCTATTTTTTTTGCTGCTTCATATAAATCTTTTACCGCACTGATAGAATTTTTAAAATTTTTAGTTTCATAATCATTTAGTTTCAGCTCAACTACTTTTTCAACTCCTTTGGAACCGATAATTACAGGTACTCCGACATACAAATTTTTTACCCCATATTCACCATCAAGGTGCGCTGCACATGGCAGTTGTCTTTTAAGATTTTTCAAATAACATTCTGCCATCTCAACACCTGATGCTGCGGGTGCATAAAAAGCAGAACCTTTTTCAAGTAGTTTGACAATTTCTGCTCCTCCTTTTTTTGTTCTATCAATTATAGAGTTCAATCTTTCACTTTTAATTTTGCCTTCTTTAAGAAATTCAGAAAGTAGTTTTCCATTTATTTTTGTGTGATTAACCATCGCTACCATTGTATCACCGTGGCCCCCAAGCACTAAAGACTCTATTTGTTTAATTGGAATATCAAGTTCCTCTGATAGAAAGTGTTTGAACCTTGATGTGTCAAGTATTCCAGCCATACCTACTACCATATTTTTAGGTAACCCAGAATATTTTTGAAGAGCCATAACTATAACATCTAATGGATTTGTAATACAAATAACAAAAGCATTTGGGGAGTTTTTTTTAATTCCTTCTGAGACTTCTTTTATAATTTTAAGATTTGTGCCTAACAAATCATCTCTACTCATACCGGGCTTTCTAGGAACCCCCGCCGTTATTATTATTACATCTGAGTTCTTAATATCTTCATATTTATTCGTTCCAAATAAACTTACATTAAAACCATCTACCCCTGCTGATTGTGCAATATCCAATGCTTTGCCTTTTGCAAAACCTTCTACAACATCAAACAAAACGACATCTCCAAGTTCTTTTAAAGCAATCAGGTGGGCTAAAGTCCCCCCAATTTGACCAGCTCCTATTAGTGAAATTTTTTTTCTCATTTTATTTCATTGTTGGCATTACAAATTCTGGATCAGACTTTATTCCAGATGGCCATCTTGATGTTATGGTTTTAAGTTTTGTATAAAACCTAACTCCCTCAGTTCCGTGCATATGTTGATCTCCAAAAAGAGATCTTTTCCAACCTCCAAAACTATGGAACGCCATCGGCACTGGTATCGGTATATTAATTCCAACCATACCTATTTGTACATTACTGGAAAAAGATCTTCCAGTATCACCATCTCTTGTAAAAATACTAACTCCATTTCCAAATTCATGATCATTAACCAATGACAATGCTTCGTCATAGTCTTTTGCTCTAACTACTGATAAAACTGGTCCAAATATTTCTTCCTTATAAATTCTCATATTTTTTTTCACATTATCAAATAAGCAGCCACCCATATAAAATCCATTTTCATATCCTTGTAATTTTAAATTTCTTCCATCTACAATTAAATTTGCACCCTCCTTAACACCGATATCAACATAGCTTTTTACTTTTTCTAAATGTTGTTTTGTTACCAATGGTCCCATTTCAGAATTTTTATCTAATCCTGGTCCAATTTTTAAAGACTCAACTTTTTTAGCTAAATTTTTAACTAAAGGATCTGAAATTTTACCTACTACAACTGCAACTGATTGCGCCATACATCTTTCCCCGGCAGAACCATATGCTGCACCCATTAATCCATTCACAGCTTGATCTAGATCTGCATCTGGCATTACCACACAATGATTTTTAGCACCACCTAATGCCTGGACTCTTTTTTCATTTTTTGCACAATTTTCATAAATGTATTTTGCAATCGGGGTGGAACCCACAAAACTTACTGCAGATATATCTTTACTGTTTATTATAGCATCAACTGCTTCCTTATCACCATTAACAACATTTAAAACCCCTGGCGGCAAACCTGCTTCTAAAAATAATTCTGCTAGCCTCATTGAACATGAAGGATCCTTTTCTGAAGGTTTTAAAATAAAAGTGTTCCCACATGCTATAGAAATTGGAAACATCCACATTGGAACCATGGCTGGAAAATTAAAGGGTGTAATACCGGCACAAACACCTAATGGCTGTCTGACAGACCAACTATCAACGTTTGAACCTACGTTCTCTGTAAATTCTCCCTTAAGTAGTTGAGGAATACCGCATGCAAATTCAACTACCTCTAGTCCCCTTGTTAAAGAACCTTTTGCATCTTCATAAACTTTTCCGTGCTCAGAGACTATTATTTTTGTTAATTCATCTGAATTCTTTTCGATTAATTCTTTAAATTTAAATAATACTCTTGCTCTAAACAAAGGTGTTTTTTGCGACCAATCTAAAAATGCTTTTTTTGCTGAAAAAATTGCCTTATTAACATCTTCAGTTGTTGCAAAACTAACTTCAGAACTTTGCTCTCCAGTAGCTGGATTAAAAACTTTTCCAGTTCTTTTTGATTTTCCTTTAAAAATCTTACCGTCAACAAAATGTTGGATTGAATTCATTGACACAATGATTAATTAAGCTTTTAGCTTGTTGCAAGCATTTTTTTGATAGAGCCTATTGCTTTAGCAGGATTTAAACCCTTGGGACATGAATTTGTGCAATTCATAATCGTATGACATCTATATAGTTTCAATTCATCTGCAACTTTTTTTAGTCTTGCTTTTTTCTCTTCGTCTCTACTATCATTAATCCATCTATATGCCTGTAATAAAACGGCAGGCCCCAAATACTTATCTCCATTCCACCAATAACTAGGGCATGAAGTAGAACAACATGCACATAAGATGCACTCATAATACCCATCTAATTTAGCTCTATCTTCTTGGGTTTGTATTATTTCTTTATTTGTTTTTTCACCGACTTTAGTTTTTAACCATGGCTCAACAGACTCATATTGCTTGTACAAAGTGCTAAGATCTCCGACTAAATCTTTAATTACCTTTAAATGAGGCAATGGATAAATATTTAATTCTCCTTTAATATCCGAATGTGATTTTATACATGACAAGGTGTTAACGCCATCAACATTCATTGCGCAAGATCCACAAACTCCATGAGCACAAGATCTTCTAAAAGTTAATGTGGGATCGATTTCATTTTTAATTTTAAATAGTATGTCTAATACTTTTGGTCCACACTCATTTACATCTACTTCGAAAACATCCACTCTAGGATTTTCGTTTGATGATGGATCCCACCTGTAAATGTTTACTTTTTTTAAATTTTTTGATCCAGACTGATCTTTGTAATATTTACCTTTTAAAATTTTTGAATTCTTAGGTAAATTAAATTGGACCATTAATAAACTCTTTCTCTAGGTGGAAAATATTGTACATCATTTGTCAAGGTTTTGGCGTGAACAGGTCTATATGAAACTTTAACTTCATTTCCTTTTTGCCAAGCTAAAGTATGGGTCATATATTTCTTGTCATCTCTATTTTTAAAATCTTCTCTTGCGTGCGCTCCTCTGCTTTCTTTTCTATGATAAGCAGAGTCTATTGTTGTCATTGCTTGTCTTATAAGATTGTCAAATTCTAAAGTTTCTACGAGATCTGTATTGAATAATAATGATTTATCTGAAACAGAAATATCTCCCATTCCTTCGAAAGGTTTTCTAATTTGATCCATCCCTTCTTTTAATGTTTTTTCAGTTCTAAAAACTGCGCATTTAGATTGCATAGTCTTTTGCATAGATAATCTAAGCTCAGAAGTTTTTGTAGAACCAGATGAATTGCGAAGTTTATCGAATCTGTCTAGGCATTTGTCAGTTTCACTTTCTGGTATTGTTTCATGAGGGGTACCGGGTTTAACAAGTTCAGCTGCACGATTCGCTGCTGATTTTCCAAAAACTACTAGATCAATTAAAGAGTTTGATCCTAATCTATTTGCTCCATGAACAGAAACGCATGCAGCTTCTCCTATAGCCATTAATCCTGGCACAGTGGACTCTTTCCCGTTAAGAGTTAAAACTTCAGCTTTATAATTTGTTGGTATTCCGCCCATATTATAGTGAACTGTAGGAACTACTGGAATTGGATCTTTTCTGACATCAACTTCACAAAATGTTTTTGCTGACTCGGCAATACCTGGTAGTCTCTCTTCTATTACTTTTGGATCAAGGTGATCTAAATGCAAGTTAACGTAATCTTTATTTTTTCCAACACCTCTCCCTTCGTTTATTTCAACTGCTATTGATCTGCTTACAACATCTCTTGATGCTAAATCTTTAGCTTTTGGAGCATATTTCTCCATAAATCTTTCGCCTTTTGAGTTTAAAAGATAACCACCTTCGCCTCTCACTCCCTCTGATATTAAAGTTCCCACTCCATAAATTCCTGTAGGATGAAACTGAACAAATTCCATGTCTTGGAGTGGCAATCCTGCTCGTAGCACCATACCGTTTCCATCTCCCGTACAAGTATGAGCTGAAGTGGCTGTATAATAAACTTTACCATACCCTCCTGTGGCCAGGATTGTAATATGCGATCTGAATCTATGTATCGTTCCGTCATTTAAGTTCCAGGCAATAAGACCTTTACATTGACCATTTTTCATTAAAAGGTCTAAAGCAAAATATTCTATAAAAAATTCTGTATTATGTTTTAATGCTTGTCCGTATAAAGTATGTAGTATTGCATGACCAGTTCTGTCTGCAGCTGCACAGGTTCTTTGTACAGAATCATTTCCGTAATTTTTTGTCATTCCTCCAAATGCTCTTTGATAGATTTTTCCTTCCTTTGTTCTGCTAAATGGAACACCATATTTTTCTAATTCGATTACTGCTTTTGGAGCCTCTTTACATAAATGTTCTATTGCATCCTGGTCACCTAACCAGTCAGACCCTTTAACGGTATCGTACATATGCCATCTCCAATCATCTTCACCCATGTTTCCAAGAGCAGCTGAGATACCTCCTTGGGCAGCTGACGTATGGCTTCTAGTTGGGAAAACTTTTGATATGCAAGCAGTTTTAAGACCAGCTTCAGAAAGTCCAACTGCCGCTCTCAAACCTGATCCTCCGGCACCCAATACAACTACGTCGTATTCATGATCTATAATTTTATATGCACTCATAATATTAAATCTTAATTAAAAATATAATTAATAATACCGTGAATAGTATACTAAATAAAACAAGTAATCTGTTTGCGGCATTTTTGATTTTTAAGTTGCTAATATAGTCTTCAAAAACCTCACTTATTGTGAGTGTATAAAATACAAATGCTATTACAATAAACAAAAACATTGTGATCTTCGTTGATAAGTTAGAAAAAGTTACTAAAGTTTGAGAACTATTAGCATCAAGAAGAGAAACAATATTTATAATAAACCAAGCCATAAAAGGTATGAGCAAACCTGAGGAAATTTTTATAATTAACCATTTTTTTGTTGCTTTTATCATTTTAGTTTAGGCCTTTTCCAATTAGATAAAACAAGATTGCTAAAATGAAAGATCCAATTATAGTTGCAATTCCGGTAAGCTTTGAGATTTTTAAATCAAATCCGTATCCCAAATCCCAAGCTAAATGTCTAATCTCATTTAAGATTTGAAAACTAAATGACCAGCATAAAGAAATTATAATCATCTTTCCAATAAAGTTCTGGGAAAATGTTAGGATAAATTGAATATTTGAACCACTCAAAATTAATAAAAATAACAAAAAGATAATGCAGATAAAATTTACAATACCAACTATTCTATGCGTTATAGAAAGAAGCGATGATATATGCCATCTATAAATTTGTATATGAGGAGATAATGGATTGTTTTTATTTTTCATAATAATCTTTTATTAATTTTTCAGCAATCTGTACTGTATTCAATGCTGCACCTTTCAGTAAATTGTCAGAAACGACCCACATATTAAGTGCTTTATCATTAGAGTTATCTTTTCGAATTCTAGAAATAAAAGTCAAATAATTATTTTCAGCCTCGATAGGGGTTATATATCCTCCATCTTTACGCTCATCTAAAACCTTGCACCCTTCTGAATTATTTAAAATATCTTTGATTTTTTCAATATCAAATGATTTTTCAAACTCTACATTAATAGATTCTGAATGAGAGGTCATTACAGGAACGCGAACACAGGTTGCTGTTATTTTAATTTTTGAGTCGAGAATTTTTTTGGTTTCATTAACCATTTTTAATTCTTCTTTTGTATAACCTTGATCCATGAATTTATCTATATGGGGTATTAAATTAAAAGCTATTTGTTTCGTAAAGTTTTTAGACAAAATTTTTTTTTTATTTAAAAAATCTCTTGACTGAGCAATTAATTCATCCATGGGTGCTTTCCCTGCACCAGAAACAGATTGATAGGTGGAAACCACAACTCTTTTAATATTAAAATGATCATGTAGTGGTTTCAAAACCAAAACCATCTGAATAGTTGAGCAATTAGCATTAGATATTATATTTTTATTTTTATACATGACAAGTTGTTGCGGATTCACCTCAGGAACCACAAGCGGAACATCTTTATCCATTCTAAAAAAATTTGAATTATCTATTACAATAGTTTCTTTGCTAGCTTTAGGCACCCATTTTTCTGATATTTCACTTCCAGCTGCGAAAAAAGTAATTTTTGCATTAGAAAAATTATATTTTTCCAAATCTTGTACTTCTAAACTATTGCCCTTAAATTTAATTTTTTTTCCTGCACTTTTTTTAGATGCAACAAGAAATAGTTTTGTTATTTTAATTTTAGATTTTTCTAAAATTTCAATAGTTTTTCGGCCAACATTACCGGTGGCGCCAATAATAGCTAAATTCATTTTAATCTTATTTTAATTTAAATTTGATATAATTGCATCACCCATATCTGAGGTTGATACCTTTTTCTTTCCTTTTGACATTATATCAGTAGTTCTTAGACCATCCTCTAAGGTTTTTTCAACAGCTTTGTCTAACAAAGCAGATTCTTTTTCCAAACCCAAAGAGTATTTAAGTGCCATTGAAAAACTCAATATGGTTGCAATTGGGTTAGAAATATTTTTTCCAGCGATATCTGGTGCTGAGCCATGTACAGGTTCATATAATGATCTTGTTCTTCCATTTTTGTCTTTATCACCCAAAGAAGCGGAGGGCAACAACCCAAGTGAACCTGTTAACATTGCTGCTTCGTCAGACAACATGTCGCCAAATAAATTATCAGCAAGTATTACATCAAATTGTTTTGGATTTCTTAATAATTGCATGGCACAATTATCTGCAAGCATATGATTCAATTCAATTTTTTTATAATCTTGGTCTTTAAGTGCTTGTACCTCTTCTCTCCATAAAACTCCTGCTTCCATTACATTTGATTTTTCACATGATGTAACTTTGTTTTTTCTTTTGGCGGCTAATTCAAAAGCTACTTTTGCAATTCTTTTTATCTCTTTAGTTGTATAAACATGTGTATTAACACCTCTACGTTCGCCATTTTCGATTGGTTTTACACCTCTTGGTTCACCAAAGTATATTCCTCCAGTTAGTTCTCTAACTATTAAAATGTCAAGGCCTGAAACTATTTCTGGTTTTAAACTTGAGGCATCAACTAATTGCTTAAAACAAATTGCTGGTCTTAAATTAGCAAATAACTTTAATTCTTTTCTTAATTTAAGTAGAGCTCTTTCTGGTTTTTTTGAAAATTCTAACTTGTCATATTGAGGGGCGCCACACGCACCAAAGATCACTGCATCGCTTTCTAATGCTTTATAAAACACCTCATCGGTTATAGGTACACCATGTTTATCTATTGCTGCGCCTCCAATTAGATCTTGGTCAATTTTAAAATCTAAAGACTTTTTCTTATTAAACCAATCAATAATTTTTTTTGTTTCACGAACAACTTCAGGGCCTATACCATCGCCGGGCAATAATAATATTTTTTTTGTATTTGTACTCATTGTTTAAATCCAGGTCTTACTTTGAACCATTCTGTTCTCAAAACTTTCTATAGACTTTATTTTCTCTAGGGATAATGCAATATCATCTAGCCCTTCTATTAGACATTTCTTTTTGAAAGGATCCAATTTAAATTTAAATGACTTATTTCCGTACATTATTTCTTGTTCTTGAAGTTTAATTTCGATATTTTCTTTTCTGCTAGAATATTGTGAAAGCTCTTTAATTATACTTTCATCACAAACAATTGGTAGAATGCCGTTTTTAAAACAATTGTTATAAAAAATGTCAGCAAAACTCTCGCTTATAATCACCTTAATTCCAAAGTCGAGTAAAGCCCATGGAGCGTGCTCCCTTGAGGAACCGCAACCAAAATTTTTTCCAGTTATTAATATTTTAGAATTTTTATATGGATCAGTGTCTAAAATAAATCCTTTAATTGGTTTACCTTTTTCATCATATCTCATCTCGTAAAACAAACTTTGACCTAAACCAGATCTTTTAATAGTTTTTAAAAATTGTTTAGGAATTATTTTGTCCGTATCTATATTTATTAACGGTAGATAAGCTGGAATACTTTTTATATTTTTAAATTTTTCCATATTAATTATCAAATTTCCTCACATCAGATAAATGACCCTCGATTGCTGCTGCTGCTGCCATAGCTGGACTTACAAGATGTGTTCTTCCACCTCGCCCTTGTCTACCTTCAAAGTTTCTGTTCGAGGTTGATGCGCATCTTTCCTTCGGTTTTAGCTGATCTTCATTCATGCCAAGACACATAGAGCAGCCTGGTTCCCTCCATTCAAAACCTGAATTTTTAAAAATCTTATCCAAACCTTCTTGTTCGGCTTGAT
>MDTB01013859.1_pt1 | contig 20187 bp, 17 predicted proteins | sample 811161 | NCBI WGS metagenome assembly MDTB01 (sample SAMN05326650, study PRJNA326480) | marine metagenome | isolation source: seawater | place: Mediterranean Sea | collected 2009 | reverse complement strand
TTATTTTTAATAGTATCATTTAGAAGATAAATATCTTGTGGAACATAGCCTATTAAATTTTGCCATGATTTAAGATTTTTATAAATATCATAATTATCGACATAAACTTTTCCTGTATTTGGTTTGTTGAAGCCTAATAAAACATTTATAAAAGTAGTTTTACCTTCGCCGCTGGGACCACAAATACCTATTATGCTATTTTTTTTAATTTCTAAATTAAAATCTTTTATTACATTTTTTTTTGCACCAGAATAAGAAAATGACACATTTTTAATTGATATTTTTTCATTGAAGTTAAGCTTTTCTGAATGAACATCATCATTTAAATGATTTAAATTTTTATCTTCTAAGCTCAAATATTTAATTTCGTCTAATATTTCTTGAGCTGGAAATATTGCGGTTTTCAGGTTTTGTATACTTAAAAGAATTCTGTTGCATGCGGGTGCCATTTTAAAAATCGCTACGATATAAACTCCTATAAAATCAAGATTATTTACAATTGACTCTTGTTTAAATAAAAAAAAAGCTATTAAAGACAAAACTATCCCCAAAACTAATATTTCAATAATTATTTTTGGAATAAATTTTATAATATCTTGCCTATAACCTGCTAAAATATTTAATTGTATATTTTGATTAAATTTTTTTTGAAATACAGATCTTCTTTTTAAAATTATTACCTCTTTTAATGAGTTTAAAATATTTAATAAATTTTCATATGTTTTTTGTGTATTTTCAACTTTAATTTTCGATAACTTCACAAGTTTTCCTTGGGAATAGAAAATAACTAAAATAGAAAAAATTAAAAAAACTAAAAGCATCAAAAATGTAAATTTGAAATTAAAATTGAAAAGAAAAATTAGTAATATTATACAAAGGATACTATCTATAAAAAGAGTATTTGCAGATCTTAAAAAAGACAAAATATAACCTACTTGACCAATATTTTTTATTTTTTCAGAAAATTTAAAATTATTAAATTTTTTAATATCTGAAAATATATAATTACTATACAATTTATTAGAATAAATAATACTTACTTTGTTTACGAATTTTAAATTAAAGCTTTCAGCAAATATTAAAAAAATTGCTTTAATTATAAAAAAAATTATAGCTAAAAAAATAAATATGTATGCAAGTGATGATGGTAAAATTATTAATTCATATTTTTGTAAAAAATGTTGAACAATTTCTAATTTAACAAAGTCCTCCGGACTTAGAATAATCTTGATAATAGGAATTATTGTTGCTACCCCAATCATTTCAAGAAAAGCTGAAATAATTCCAAAAAATATTAATAAGTAAAACTTAATTTTTAAATTACTATTTAATGTATTTAAAATAATTTTAATAGTTCCTAACATATTATACTTTTAGTAAATTTAAATATCGAGGTGCCAGAATCGAAACTTACGTAACTTTGAAGACGTAAAATATAGTAATCTTTTTTAAGATTGAGTTTCATAAATTATTATGATTTTTTGTATACTTCCTTCTTAAGGTCTTCGTACTCTTTCGCTTTTTGTTTCATAAAATAATAAGCCATTTTTGATTTATGAGATATTCCTTTGGGAGTTAATAAATATACATAGTATGATTTATCAGGATTGTTTCTGAAATTTTTAATTTTTACTAATCCTTTTTTTTTTTAAAGCTTTCAAACAATAATTCAGCTTTCCAAGACTAAAACCCAGTTGTTTAGCTAAATCCCTTTGACTAGAATTCGGGTTTATTCCTATTTTTCGTAACAACTCGAATTCATCATTTTTGTTTTCATTTTTGTTCATATATTGAACATTATAGTGTTCAACTATTGTACTGTAAAGTTAATATTAGCGATTATTTAAAATTTTAGAGATTTAATTAATTTATGATCTAAAATTTATACCTATCCATTTTTTTTAATAAATCTTTAGCATTATTAGAATTTACCCAAACTTGATTTTTTTTCCAAAAAAAATGTAAATATTTATTTGAGAGTGAAAATCTTAAATTCATTATCCGAGAATGATAAAATGATAACAAGAAAGGTACTTTTGAATAATGAAGCCAACACATTATTCCTCCAGAAGCAGGAATTGAAAAAGAACATCTTGATTTTAATAGTAGAAAAGCGTCTTGAAATATATCTTTAGAAATATCTTTATTAAAAAATATTTTAATATTTTTAGTTATTAACTTTTTATTTTTTTTTAAGACTTTTCTTACAAAATTATTTCCATAGTCATCTGAAACAATTAATAAATTACCTTTTTTTTTAATTTTATAAATTTTGTTGATAAATGAAATTATATCCTCACTGGTCAATATTCTTCTATCATTTTTCGATTTCTCTTTTCTAATAATTAAACAAAAAAAAGGGTATCTACAAAAATTTTTAATCTTTTGTGAAGCATCGTTTTTAAAGTTTTCTGAAGAAATTAAGTAATTTTCAATAAAATTTTTTTTTTCTTTCTTTAATAAATAATTTTGAATAAACCATACATAATCTAGATACCTTTTTCTTTTTAAAGAGTGAGCTTTGAAAATTAAAAAAGTTTTCTTGTTATTTAATTTTTTTTTATTTAAATTTTCCCAATCAGTCAACCTAAGTTTTAAATATTTAATATTTAAAACTTTTTTTGCAGTTTTAAATTTAAGATCTAACCAATAATTTTTTATATGATTATCTGAAATTTTCTCTTGAAATTCCCTAATTTCTTTTTTTTTATAGACAATGTATAAATTTATAATTTTACCTTTCATTTGAAAATATTTTAAAAAAAACAAAAAAATAATAAAATCCCCAATGGCTACACCACTAGATTTTAAATCCCAAATCGCAATTAATTCATTTTTATTTTTATCGTTTAAAAATTTTTTAATTTTATATATTTCTTTCATCTGAAATATATAATTTAATAATCGATCAAATCTTACTTCGATATAAAAGAAAATCTTATTGATAAGTTTTTTTAAAAGCATCCTAATTGTCTAAATTATAAGTATTTAGTGATTGTTTCACAGTTGGTAGAGGGAAACCATTTTTAATCGCTTTAGTGCAGTTAATAATAATATTGTTTTGCTTTTTTTTTGTAAATTTAATTTTATGTTGATAACTAATATTACTTTTTAATTTTGATACAATTTCTTTCAACCTCATAGGTTTAGTACTTGCTAGATTTAAAATATAATTCTTGTTAGTTTTTTTTGAAAAATAAATTTTAATTATTTTTGATATATATTTTACATGTATGAAATTATTAAATTTTTTTTCACCATTGAATATTTCAATTTTTTTATTTTTTTTTAATTTTTTATTTATTTCAGAATAAAAATTAAACTCTGAATTATTCGCTAAAATAGCTGGTAGTCGAAGAATTAAATAAGATATATTATATTTATTACACATTTTTTTAATATAAATTTCACTATTTAGTTTTGATAATCCATATTTATTTTTTTTTTGTTTTACCGTGTTTTCAGAAATTCTACCTTTTTTATTTTTTTCATAAACTGCTATAGATGATAAAAATACATATCTTTTAATATTATTCTTAATACTGAAATTAACTATATTTTTAGTAATCTTTAAATTATTTGTGTAAAGTTTTTTGTGATTAAAAAATTTTTCTGGCCGCAAAGATGCAGCATGTATTACAAAATCAAATTTTTTACTAATTCTAATTTTTTTAACTAAATTTGCTTGAATCAATCTTTTATTTAAATTTATTTTGGATTTGTTTTTATAATATGTTCCACAAATTTTGTAATCTTTAGTGTATTTTTTTAAAAAATATTTTCCTAAAGTACTTGAGATTCCAAAAATAAGTAAAGAAAATTTTTTTTTTTTCAATTTTGCTTTCCCATGCTAGAGAAATCTTTTTTTCTATGTTTTTCAAGTGGAATTGGATTTTCCCATTTATTATTATCTATAATTTCAGCAACAGCAATTGCCTGTTCTATACAATCATCTATATCTACGCTATACCTATAACTCCCATTTCTTCCAACTGAAAAGAAATTCTCTGGCATGTCATCATGATATTTTTTTGCTAATAGTTGTTCTTTCTCTAAAGGAAGAGGATAAAATTTACCGTTTTTTGATGGAATTTCAATTCCGATAAAAGTATTTTTTGATTTATATTTTGTAAACTTTTTATATTCAACTATCCTAGTGAAAGGTTCAGTGTTTGGATAATAAAGGTAGTATACATCTTCTGGAAAGCAATTTTCCATAGGTAGTACAATTTTTAAAAAATCTCTTCCTATATAATTTAATTTTCCATAACAGTAATTAAATATTTCATCAGGGCTAATAGTTGAAATAATATAATCAAACTGAGTTTTAATTCCATTAATTGTAACAATTTTTTTTTTAATATCATTAAACTTTACTTCTGTATTTAATAAAACCTTGGTATGTTTCGTAGAAATATCGAAATAATCATTATACCCATTTAATTTTATTGGATAGGCTGAGAAAGCTTCAAGATCAAAGGCTTTTCTTTTACCTTTTTTAATTGGATCTCCTTTTGTACTCCATCCAAAAGATGTAAAAACTTTATTGTCATTTACCATCCACATCTTTTTATTATAATTATTCACCGTTTTTTCATAAAGACTTGGACCAATTGAATTTAACCAAAACTCTTCTAAATTTTTTGGTTGTTTTTTTTTTAATTTATTTTCCTCTATCTCTTTATAAATTTTTTTTTTATCAGGCATTAATTCAATATCATCATAGCTGAGCGGCATACTATAAAAGTTATTATCTTTTTCTGCATAAGATAGATATCTGTGATCGCTACAATCTCTTAAAGGAATATATTTATCTAAAAAGTCATACAGTTTTTTATCTTTTGTTAAAAAATGCCTAGGACCAAAAGTATATGGGTGCCCTCCCCAATAATTTGTTCGCACACCTGCACCGAGAACACTTGAATGTTCTACAACAGTAATATTAAATTTTTCGAGCATAGAGAGCGTATGAGCGCAAGCACAACCACCAAATCCTCCACCTATGATTAAAACATTTTTTTTCACGTTGACTATTTGTTCATTTATTGAACATAATAGAATTTATTTATTTGACTGTAAACAAATAATTATTAATTGCATTTTATCTTTTAAAGTATACTTTGTTTAAATATTTATTATAAAATGATATGTTTTTAAATTTTGTAAATAACGATGAAAAAAGGGTCACCTCCGACTTTGTTAAAAATGGATACATAATAGAAAAGATTGAAAATATACCCTCTTTTAATAGGTTTTTAGACAAAATCTATAAGATTTTCATAAAGAAATTAAAGTTAAAAAATAATAAGAAAATTAAAAATAAATCATTTTTTTTCAATAATTTACATAAATTTATAAAATTAAAAAATATTAATACACTTAGATTGTCTTTAATTTCTGAGCTAAATAAAGATAATTTCTTTAAGGAAGAAATATTTAAAATTGGAAGAAAATATATAGAACTAATAGTTGGAAATGAATTAGCGATACAAAAGAATTTAAATTTATCAATACATTCACCAAATGATAAATCTTCATTATTAAATATTCACTCTGACACCCTTTCAGGCGAAAGTCCTTTTCAAGTTGTCTTCTGGATACCTTTGGTCGATGTATTCGGAACTAAAAGTATGTTTCTTCTTCCACTCCAAGAAAGTCTTAGAGCAATAAAAAATATTAAAAATAAAAATTTAAATAATGTTTTTAATTCAAAAAAAAAAAAGTTAAAATGGTTAAGAATAAATCACGGTGAATTTTTAATTTTTTCACCGAATATTTTGCATGGGAATGTTGTAAACAAAACAAAAGAAACACGAGTTTCATTAAATATAAGATTTAAAGGTTTGTTTACACCATACAATAAAGTCAATGGGAATGATAGAAAACTTGGTTTTTTTTACAGTCCATTAAATATAAAAAGTGCCTCTAAAATTGGTATGAGATTTAAATTGCCTAAAAAATTATAATGAAAAAAGAAAGAAAATTTTTATGTGGATATATTAAAATTAGAAAATTTTCGGATATGGCTTTACCTAGCTCAACCCAACATCTTATAATGAAAAAATATTGCGAAGAAAATAATTTTCAATATAAATTAGCTGAACAAGAGTTAATAATAAAAAATTCCTCCCTTACATTATTTTCACTAATTAAAAAATTAAAAAAAAATGATGCTATAGTAATGTGCAGTATTCACATGCTTCCAGACTTTTTTTTTCGGAAAAAAATTTATCAAAAAATTCTAAAACAAAAAATTTCAATTCATTTTATATATGAAAAATTTATTTTAAAAAATGAAGATGATTGCAAATCATTAGAGGAATTTTTTATTTTAAATGAATTGATATCATTTCAAAACTACAATGATGAAGAATATTTCAAAAATATACAAATAATAAAATAAATGAAAATATTAGTTACTGGAGGATGCGGATATATTGGAACGACCCTTGTAGAAATGCTCCTTGCCGCTAGTCATAAAGTAACAGTGGTTGATCAATTTTGGTTTGGAAACAAACTTAAAAAACATAAATACCTACAAATTAAAAAATTAAATATAAATTACATTGAGAAAATTAATTTAAAAAATTTTAATACAGTTATTCATTTGGCTAATATCGCAAATGATCCTGCTGCAGAAATTAATTCAAAACTAACCTGGGAAACAAATGTGTTATATACAAAAAAATTAATTGAACATGCTATAAAATTTAAAGTAAAAAAGTTTATCTTTGCTAGTTCTGGGAGCGTATATGGTATTAAAAAAGAGAGAAAAGTGACAGAAAACCTAAAATTAATGCCAATAAGTGACTATAATAAATCCAAAATGATTGCTGAGAGAGTGATTATGAGTTACGCAAAAGATATAAAAATTTTTTGTATAAGGCCAGCCACAGTTTGTGGTTTCTCAAAAAATATGAGATTAGATGTAGCTGTAAATATGCTTACTTTCCAGGCATTAAGTGAAAAAAAAATAACGATATTAGGGGGTAACCAAATACGACCGAATATTCATATTTTGGATCTTTGTAAATTATTTATATTGTTTACTGAAAAAAATTATAAACCAGGATGTTATAATGCTGGTTTTGAAAATTTAAAAATCATAAATATAGCAAAAAAAATCCTCAAAATGATTCCATGTAAAATTAAGGTGGTAAAGAATAACAATGATCCAAGATCATATAGGCAAGACTCTACAAAATTATATAAAATAGGATTTAAGCCAAATTATAATGTAGAATATGCAATAAAAGAACTTATTAGTGTTTATAAAAAAAAAAAATTAAAAAAATTGAAAAATTATTATCGTGTAGAGTTTATGAAAAAAAACCGAAATTTATTTGAATCTACTTAATGCAAAAAAATTCTAAGAAAAATTGTAACTTAATAAGAAAAAAAATTCTTATTTTATCCCAAAAGGTTAGTGCACTTCATATCGGTGGTTCGTTTTCATCAGTTGAATTAATAGAAAGAATTTTTTTTAAAATTAAAAAAAAAAATGATACTTTTATATTATCAAAAGGTCATGCAGGAATTTTACTTTATGTTATTCTTAATATTTTAGGTAAAATTGATAATAAAAATTTAAGTCTATACTGTAATAAAAAAGGGAAATTGGGTGTGCACCCAGATTATAATAATTTTGGCATTTCAGCATCAACAGGTTCATTGGGGCATGGTCTCGGGATGGCCGCAGGTATGGCTATAAGCGAGATAAATACCAAAAAAAAAATATTTGTATTGATTAGTGACGGTGAATTACACGAAGGATCAGTTTGGGAGTCAATTTTGTTTATCTCGTCAAAAAAATTGAATAATATTATACTTTTAATTGACAATAATAACTTACAGAGCTCAACTAAATCTACAGATACACATCCATCACTTTACCCAATTGACAAAAAACTAAAAGCATTTGGATGGAATGTAAAAAATTGTAATGGTCATAACTCTAAAGAAATAGAAAAAAAAATTAATTTAAATTCTAAAAGACCCTTTGCCTTAGTTGCTAAAACAATAAAAGGATATCCAGTTAGCTTTATGAAAAATAAGCCAGAATGGCACTATAGATCACCAAATATAAAAGAATTACGAAAAGCCTTGGGTGAGATCTAAATTAAATAATGAGAAACACTTTTTCAAAGAAAATACTAGAATTAGCAAAAAAAAATAAAAATATTTATATTGTTGTTGCGGATATTTCGCCAGCAGGTGCGATGGTTGAATTTCAAAAAAAAAATCCAAATAGATTTTTGAATGTTGGGGTTGCCGAACAAACTATGATTGGTGTCTGTGCAGGCCTAGCTATGAAAAATAAAAGACCTTTTGCTTACACTATCTCAACTTTTGCACTTTACAGACCTTTTGAAATGATAAGAAATGATTTATGTTATCAAAATTTACCTGTAACAATTGTTGGAATGGGTGCAGGAACTATATATTCTGTTTTAGGTGCAACTCATTTAACCCAAGAGGACATTGCAATTGCAAGAGCTATACCAAATATTCAAATCTTATCTCCTTGTGACCCGTTAGAGCTAGAAAAGTGTATTGAGTTTTGTGCAAAAAATTCAAAATCACCAACCTACCTAAGAATTGGCAAAACTGGAGAGAAAAATTATACAAATCATGCTATCAAGTGGAAATTTGGAAAAATTAGAAAATTAACCGAAGGAAATAAAATATGTATTTTATCCTACGGTCCAATTATAAAAAAAGCTTTTGAAGTAAATAATAAATTACCCTCAAACAAAAAAATGTCTATTTATAGTTGTCATACCTTAAAACCATTTGATGAAATTGGTTTAAAAAAACTATTTAAGAAATATAAAATTTTAATTACTTTAGAGGACCATTCTAAAATCGGAGGTTTGGGAAATTTAGTTTCTAACTTAAGTTACAAATATAAATCAAAAAGTTATATAAAGAGTTTTGCTTTAAAAGATAAATTTTTTCACTCATACGGATCTCATGATGATTTATTAAATGTACATGGTATTTCTTCTGAAAAGATATATAAGTTTGTAAAAAAAGTTTTATAACTAGATAGTTATGTATATTGATTTTATTAGTTCATTGCACAAATCTACTAAAAGAGATTATTTAGCAAGGGTAAATGATAAGCAGTTTCCTAAATATAAAGCAGCAAAATTAGCAAAAAAATGGGGTTATCATTATTGGGATGGCAGCAGAAAGATAAATTATGGGGGATACAAATATATAAAAGGGAGATGGGATAAAGTAATAAAAAAAATGATTAAATTTTACAATCTTAAAAGTAATGCAAGAATTTTAGATGTGGGATGCGGAAAAGGTTTTTTCCTTGCTGACTTCAAAAATTTATTGCCAGACGGAGAGTTTCATGGAGTTGATGTATCCAAGTATGCTTTAAAAAAATCACATCAAAGTGTAAGGAACGGGCTGATAACTGGCTGCGCATCAAAATTACCATGGAACAAAAATTATTTTGATCTTGTGGTTTCATTCAACACTTTTCATAACTTATTCAACTTCCAATTGATTAAAGCTCTAAAAGAATTTGAGCGAGTTGGGAAAAATAAATATTTATGTGTTGAGACTTATAGAAACGAAAGAGAAAAGATGAATCTTTTATACTGGCAGGTTACATGCGAAAGTTTTTGTACACCAAAGGAATGGGAATGGTGGTTTAAAGAGTCAAAATATTCTGGAGATCATTCATATATTTTCTTCAAATGACATTAAAAAAAAAATTTAAAGCAGCAGTTTTATTTAAGCAAAAATCAAAATTAAAAATTGTTGAATTAGACTTTCCAAAGTTTTTAGATTATGGACAAGTCTTAGTAAAAATAATTTATAGCGGAATATGCGGATCTCAAATAGGAGAAATCGATGGAGTTAAAGGTAGGGATAAATTTTTACCACACTGTTTAGGACATGAGGGGAGCGGAAAAGTATTTGCTATAGGTCCAGGAGTAAAAAAAGTTAAAAAAGGTGATAAAGTTGTACTGCACTGGAAACCATCTAACGGTATTGATGCAAAACCCGCTAGATATAATATGGGTAGAAAAATAATTAATTCTGGCAAAATTACAACTTTCAGTGAATACTCGGTTGTATCTGAAAATCGAATAACAAAGATTAATAAAATAAAAATAAGCCTAAGAGATGCTGCTCTTTTAGGTTGTACTTTGACAACAGCGATTGGTTTTCTAAATTATGATATTAAGCTTAAAAAAGGAGAAAGTATTCTAATTTGGGGTGCTGGATCAATCGGACTTGCTTTAACAAAATTTTCAAAATACTTGTCAGCTCGTCCAATTTCTGTCGTGGATCTATCGCATAAAAAACTTAAGGAAGCAAAAAAAATGGGCGCAGATAGATGTTTTAAATTTAAATCAAACAGATCATTTATAGAAATCTATAATAAAAACAAAAATTCTGACGTGGTCATAGATACAACAGGTAATGTGAGTATTATAGAAAAATCCTATGATATGATTAGTGGGACTGGTAGACTTGGATTAGTTGGTGTGCCCCATCACAAAAAAAAAATTTCTATTAATCCACTTGCGATAAATCTTGGTAAAAAATTAGTTGGATGTCATGGGGGTATAAAAAAACCACAAGTAGATATTCCGAATTATGCAAAATTGATTAGGGACAAAAAAATTAGAGTTAGTGATTTAATAGAGAAGGTAATAAAAATAAAACAATTGAATGAATATATTTATAAAATTAAAAATAATAAAACTACAAAGAAAATATTAATTAAGTTTTAAAAATTTAGAATACTTTTTAGATATTTTAAGTATATAGGTTTACTAATTATTTTTTCATTTCCAAAAAACTGACCATGAAGACCCGCGTATGTATTTCCTATAAAAGGAATTAATTTTTTTGACAACCAATAATGTTCATTAAAGTTGTAATTACAAAAAAAGCATCTCCACAACCAGTTGTGTCAACAGTTTTATCTATAAATGTTGGGCAAAAATAATTTTTATTTAAATAAATAAGATTACTTCCCTCCTTTCCTTTAGTAATTGAAAGTGGAATTTTTTTTATTTTTGAGAGTGTTATAATATTTTGTAAAATATTATTTTTTTTCTTAAAACCTAGTTTCCACTCTTTCTCATCTAACGACAAATAAGAATAATTATTATATTTACTAAATAAATTAAAACCAAGATTCAAAGAATTTGATTGTACATTAATAAATTTTTTATTTTTTATTTTTTCAATAAATTCAACAAATTTTTTATCAAATAGATCTATACCATAATCACAGATAACTAGATTTTTTGGATTATCAAATTTAATTCGTCTTATTAATTTTTTTATTGTTTTATAATCAATTTGATTTTTTTCAATATTTGAAATCTGCATAATTTTTTCAAATCTTGTTGCATTTAAAAATCTAGTTTTTTTTTGAATTTTTAATTTTCTTGATAGATTTATTATTTTAACATTTTTATAATTTTTTAAAAAATTTTTAATAACTCTATTTGAACCATATGTATAAATATTTACTTTTTTAACAAATTCTGAAAACATTTTACAAACAGCAATTGCTCCACCGGCTAATATTTTTTGTTCGTTTTTTAATAAGGAAATAGCCGGGTCTTTTGAGGTGAGTCCTACCATATTTCCAAATATATATTCATCTATTATAGGTTCTCCAATAATATTAATTTCAAGTTGTTTTATTTTTTCAAAATTTTTATAAATATTTTCGTATTCATTTTTTCCAGATAAATAATTTAGAATTTTTTTTTGGCTTGAAGACCAATTTTTTAAAGTATTGTTTACTATTTTTGTTGAGCTCATCATTTTTGTTTTAGAAATTATAATTTTTCCTTTATATTTTTTTAAAATGTTTAGTTCTTTGTTTAAGTTCCCAGTTATATCTTTTGTTAAGTAATCCTTTCCTTTAAAATAATAGTTTGGTCTTAATATTTTAATTATATTCTCCGAAGTTAATTTATGATTTATGAAGACATAATCGATAAAATCAAAATTGATTAAAAATTTTGCTCTAATTTTTTCATTATTGATTGGTAAGTGGGGTGCCTTATTTACAAATTTATCTGCTGTTATACTAACTACTAAAATATCAACCTTTTTTCTTGCAAATTTTAAGTGTTCAATGTGTCCAAAATGAACAACATCAAAAACCCCGTGGCACAATCCAATTTTTTTGTATTTATTTTTTAATTTTATTTTTTTTAAGCCTTCCAAGGATATAATTTTACTTTTTATCATTTGATAACTTCCATAGATTATCCGTGAATTTATGTATAATTAAGCTTAAAAAACTATTTCCTTCTTTTGCATATTTAATTTTATAAATAAAACATTTTAGCTGTTCCTCAAACTGATTACTACTATCTTTTTTAATATTAAGAAGTTTTTTTATAAACCTTTTTTTATTTTTTTTTATGAATATATGAGATGTTTCAAATAAAAGTGGAGATTTAAAACTTAATTTTAAAATCGCTTTTTCAAAATGTAAGAAAACTTTATCATGCCATCCTTTTGATTTATAGTTCCCAAATTTAAACAATATATTTTTATTACTGTATAAAAAATTTAATTTGTAATTATAGATATTGTATATATTGAATTTAATTTCTTTGAAATTTTTGATGTTTTTGATTTTAAGTAAATCAAAAAAAAGAAATAAAGAATGTAAATATCTGTTACAAAATACGATATAATTAACATAGAATTTTTTTCTAAGAAAATTTGGTAATAAAAATTTTTTTTTTTTTAAATTTTCATCTGTTCTTACAATGGTCTTATAATTTCTCCTAAAATCTCCTCCATAAAGCTCAATGCTTATTTTTTTTAATTTTCCATATTTTTGTGATAGTTTATTTATATTTTTTTTTAAAATTTTAAAATTTGCATCATGATTTTTTTGAAAACCAACCTCATAAACCACTCCTTTTTTTTTTGATAAATCGTAAAGTTTTTTTGCATAGTTGTAATTAAACGCCATCGGTTTTTCTGATAATAAATTTATTTTTTTTGAAATTATTAATCTTGAATATTTATAAGTAAGTGATCTATCGGTCGAAACAATTGCAAAATCTATTTTTTTTTTTAGATTTTTAAAATCATTCTTTTTAAAGATAGAAACATTAAATTTTTTAGCTATATTTTTTACTAAAATTGACCTTTGATCAAAAACATATATTTTTTTTATAGATTTATTTAACTTAAGTATTTTTAAATGACAATTTTGTGAAAAAAAACCTAATCCTACAAGTAAAACATTCATATGATTAATTGATAGTTTTTAAAAGATTTTTAATTCTTTCTGGATTTATATTTAATATTTTTTTTGTACGGCTCATTTTTATGTTTGAAAAAATTGGTTTATAATAAAAATTTGTTTTTTTTGTTTGATTTAAAGACGCTGCTTTTACCAAACTTTTTTTTTGTTTAAAATAAATTTTTGAAAATTCAAAATAATTTATATTTTCTTTATTAGATAGATGAAAAATTCCGAAATATTTGCTTTTTGAAATTTTAATTAGAGATTTACAAACAAATTCAAAGGAAATTGGTGAGAAATAATAATCTTTAAAACAAGATATTTTTTTATTAAGTAAGATTTTTTTTTTCCATAATGGAAAAGGTCTAGTATTTGCGTCTAAGATTTTTGTAAGACGTGTTATTGATAATAGATTTCGACATTTATTTTTTTTTGTCCATCTCAATAATTTATCTTCACAATAACTTTTATGTTTAGCATACGCGAATTTTGGATTTTTTTCATCATTTTCATTTGTTTTTGTTGTTGCGCCTCCAAAAACAGTATTCGATGAAATAAAATTTACATGTATACCTTTATTAATTAATTTTTTAATTAGAAAAGCAGTATTATTTACATTTATGATTTTAGACAACCTTTTTTTTTCGCATTTTTCATAATCTGTTATACCAGCCAAAAAAAAACAGTAATTAATTTTATTTGGTATTTTAAATTCTTTTGGATTTTTTAAATCTAGATATAAAGAATTATTTTTATTTCTCCTGGATGTTTTTAAAAAAAAAAAATTTTTTTTTTGTAAGTAAATCGAAAGATGTTTCCCAAGTTTAGAGTCTCCACCAATTATCAAATATTTGTTATTCATGGTTTAAATGCTTTTTTTTTAAAAACTGCCATTTGAGATAATTTATTTTCTTTTTTTTTAAATGGACCATTTGTGACCTCATGAAAAATAACATATTTTGTTTTAGGTACTAATGTATGAAATATATTTGGATCTAATCTCAGATAAAAATTTTGATTTTTTGATTTTGAATTAAGTAAAATTTTATTTTTTACTTCTCCCTTTTTGTTAAAAAAATAAATGTCAACTTTTCCTTCAATTATATGATAAGACTCTGTTTTATTTTTGTGAAAATGTGGTGCTACATATGTATCCTTATGTAAACAAACAAACATTTCGTGAATTTTATCTCTGTCACTTTTATGCGCACATATTCTTGATCGTTTTAGTTTTGAATTAAATGCCTTTTTTTTTAATTTCTCTAGCAGGTTTTTATTTAATTTATTTATTTTCATATGATTTAATTAAAAGGTGCTGGATTATTTCCATAACTCGAAATTGAAAAAATTTTCACCTTTTTTTCTAAAAATTTATGTTTTTTTTTAAATTTTATCTGGCTTTCATGATTTAAACTTGAAAAAAAAATTCCGTCTTTTTTCATATTTCTTGAATTTGTAATTTTACACTTTGTATTTGGCAACACTAAATCACAGATTTTTTTATTATCATCAACAATTTGATCAAAATAGTTATGTAAATTATAAAAATTCATAAATTTTATCCCCAAATGTCCTGCTCCAAGTAAGGTTATTTTCGTTTCTTTCTTTTTTATTTTTACAAAATAATTTTTAACTTTAACTTTTTTTTTCCAAATATCTGATTGAAATTTATTCAAAAAATTTTTTGGATAATTTTTGATTTTGTTTTTATTATCCGTTTTTAATTTTTGATCTTTTTTTGCAATTATAACAATATTGTCTTCTGAACTTTGCTTATACTTTGCAGATACTAATACTTTAAAATTCATGATTTTTAAAAAACTTTTCAAAGTTTCTAAATTAAAATATGTAATATGATGCTCCCAAAAATAGTGAAGATCTAGTCCTTTTATCATTTTATCTCTACATGGCACCTCTATAGCAATCAAACCATCTTTTGTTAGAGATTTTTTAATTAACTTCAAAAGTTTATAAGGTTTAAATGAATGTTCCAACAAATGTCTAGATACTATAAGATCGAATTTTTTAACTTTATCAATTTTTTTTTTTGTTAAAAAAACATTTTGAATTGTTTCAACTCCATATTTATTGGAAATTTCATAATCTTCGTTCGAAATAATATTTGATTTTGTAAATCCCTTTTTTTTTATTTTTTCAATGATTGATTTATCTTTGTAGCTTAGGCCCAAAATATTTGAGTCTTTTTTTAAAAATTTTAATCCTATGATTTTTGATACAAAATTATCAAGATGATTTTCTGGTTCAAGTATTTTTAAATTGAAATTTTTAGATCTTAGGTATTTAAGTTTAGGCCTGTCTTTAAGTTGTATTAAAAAGCATTTATTACAGTATAGAACAGTATAATTAAAAATTGGTGTATGTTTGAGTTTCTTTTTAAATTGATTTGAATAATTATGTTTGCCCAAATTTACAAAAAAATTTAATTTCCCATTACAAGCTAGACATTTTTTCATTAATTATTTCTTATGAATATAATTTGTATTCAATAACCTAATTTTATTTTTATTTTTTAAGATCCATTTAAACGTATCAATAAGACCTTTGTTGAGATTAATTTTGTCCCTCCATCCTAACTTTCGTAATTTTTTTGAATTTAACATATAATATTTATCCTTATTGAGCCTATCTTTTTTTATCAAAACAATTAATTTTTTTTTTTTATTTACAATTTTCAAAATTTTATAAACTAAATTTTTAATTGATATTATTCTTTTTGTAGAAATATGATAAGTCTCTTTAATCTTTCCTTTTTTAATAATTATATTAAGTGCTTCACAAACATCATTGATGTGTATAAATGATCTAAATGAATTCCCCTGTCCATCAACGTAAATTTTTTTGTTAAAAATCAAATGTGCAAATGTTTTTGTAACAATTCTATATAAATCCTGCCCAGGTCCATAAACATTAGCAGCTCTTGTAAAAACTATTGGAAAATTTGCCTGTTGGTTTAAATTTAAAAAATACCTATCGCATGCTGCACGTGAGCTAGCATAAGGTGTACTTGGTTTAAAATTTTCATTCTCATTTATCCATTTTTTTGAAGTACTTCCATATACTTCCGGTGTCGAAAATTGTATAAATTTTTTAATAAATTTTTTATTTTTCAAACTTTCTATCAATGCAATCATGCTCATCAGATTAGTCTGATACCATTGGAGTGGCTCTTTCCAACTTTCATTAACCATTCCTTGGGCGGCAAAATTTATTACATATTTTGGTTTATATTTATTAATTAACTTTAAAATTTTTTTTTGATCATTATTTATATTTAGTTTTTTAAATAAAAAAAATTTTTCTTTATTTTTACTTAGCGAAAAAAAAAGTTCTTTTTTTTTCTTTGACCTACTAATACCTATTACTCCACAATTTTTTTGCACAAGATATTTAATAAAGTTAGACCCAGAGAATGAATTGCTGCCAAGTATTAAGAATTCGTATTTCATATTTTTAAGATTAAATCAAAATAACACAAATACTTTGCAAATATACAAAACATATCTAGTTGATTTTAAAGTAAATCTATACTATGACCTGACTTATATATAGTATTTATGACAGTAAACCAATCAGACTTTGAAACAGCTCATACTAAAAAGTTTAATCAATTTGGAAAGCAAACTCTAAAATTAGATAAAGGTAAAAAAAAAATATTAATAATTGGACCTCAAAGTGACTTGTCTGCAGCAGAAAGATCCTTTATGGCCCCAGCGCTTGGTGTAATTAGACTCGCTGGTTATTTAAATAAAAATGGACATTACGCAGAACATTATGAACCAAATATTCACATGCTTACTAATGAGGGAATTTCTCTCGAGGAAATGTTAAAAAAGTTCGAATGGGACGTGATTGGATTTTCTGTACTAGAAGAAACACTTGTTAATGACATCAAAAATATGTATTTAGCAAATCGAATTTTGCCAAAGTCAATAATTATAGCTGGTGGAATAGAGGCTCAGTTTAATTATCAAACTTTATTAGATAAAACACCATGCAAAGTTGTGTTTATATCTGAAGCTGAAAAAAGCCTTTTAAAATTTTTAAATGGTGACGATTTTAAGAGTATTCCTGGAATGGTATTTAAAAATAATTCTTTACCTCTAGATCAACATACATTTGACTTTGCTACTTCTGCAATAAATTGGGAAGAGCTTCCATACGAAAGATACTGGGATTACTATCTTAAAAAATACGGAAATAAACTTACAAAACAAAATGAGTATGAGATTCACACGGTAAGAATTTTTTCAAGAAATAGATGTCCAATAGGTTGTAAGTTTTGCAGTTCCACAAATCAAATTACTTGGGGAGCTGGTGCAAAAGTTCCAGTTATTAGTGCATCAGAAGATACACTAATACACAACATTAAAAGAGTTGTCGAGGCACACCCAAGAGTAAAAACAATTTATCTAACAGATGATGATTTTTGCATTGTTAAAAAGTCAGTAGTTAGATTTTGTCAAAAAGTAATAGATGAAAAATTTAATGACTTAACTTTCATGGCATTTTGTAGAGCAAGTGATGCAAACGAAGAAATGTTTTTTTGGATGAAAAAAGCTAACTTTAGAAGATTAAATATCGGTATAGAAAGTTTTTCATTAAACGTTTTAAATGAAATGAATAAAAGGTGTACACCAGAACAAAATCATGCATGTTTAGAGCTCGCAAAAAAACATAATATCCCAGCATTTTTAAATATTATAGTAACAACACCTAAAACTACTTTAGAAGATGTTGAGGAAACAGTTAGCTCAACAATTAAATATGCAAAAGATCCTTTCTTTCATGTTGGAGTAACATTGGGAATTAAACCTCTGAAAGGAACTGAATACTTTGAAACATTTACAAATTTCCGTTCACGTACAGTTAAGTTGCCTGGAACAGATTATACTGTAAAAATAGATGACCTTATATACTCTGAAGATCCAAGAGTAAAAATGTTACAAATTAGATACTGGAATGAAATTGATGATTATATTTCAACAGAAATTAAAAAAAAAGAGATTAAGCACAACCAGGCGTCAAATCTTTCTCTTTTGAAATTAAACTTTTTATTAAAATTAATTAATGAAATTAAAAATAAAAAATTTGTTAGTAAATCATCAGTAATCGATAAAAAAAATACAGAGCCATTTAATGAAAGACAAACTGTTGATGTGGAGATCCAAGATCAAGAGAAAAAATCTAATAAAAAATCGAAATTTGGTGGTTGGACTTAGGCTAAATTATATTGAAATTCTATATATTTATTATATAAGTAAATTATCTTGAAATGCATGGTGGGAAATCAGTGTGAAAATCATTGGCTGTACCTGCAACCGTAAAGTCGGAGCGCCACCCAAGATAGTCCGTTGTTGAATGATGGCCAGGGAAAGTCTAGTTCTACTAATACTTAATTAGCATCGGCATTAACTAAGGTGATGTATAAAACATTGCTTGAAAGAACTGGTGTATGATTTGTAGAAATTTAAAAATATTATTCTGTTTTGTATTACTATTATTATCTAAAACTAGTAAAGCTGAAGATATACCTATCATAGTAATTTCACCTGGTAAAACTTACCAATCACTAGGGACTGTAGGAAGTGATGTATCTGTTGTAACTGAAAAGGATATTAAAAATTCAGGTAATTTTTTTGCTAGTGATGTTATCTCTAATAATGTTATAGGTACTCATTTTTCTAGACAAGGCGGTGTTGGAACTAATTCTTTATTCCAGGTCAGGGGATTGCCTAAAAGATATACTAATGTTTATATAGATGGTGTTAAAATGTCTGATCCGAGCACCCCAGATAATTCCTACTATTTTAATAATCTTACGTCTAACGGTATTCAGCAAATTGAGGTCCTTAAAGGAAATCAATCCTCACTGTACGGAAGTGGAGCTATAGGTGGAACGATTAATATTTATACTAAGACTTCAAATTCTGAGAAGTTAAACAAAAATTTTGATATTTTTACAGGATCAAATAATTCAAAAAATATTTCGTTCAGCTTAGATCAAAAAGTAAATGATATAGATTATTATATTGGATTAAATAGATATATTACAGATGGAATTTCTGCAATGAGTCATAATGACGAGGATGATAGTTATCGTAATGATAATATTATATTAAATGTTGGATACGATATTAATCAAAATTTAAGATTGGAAAATAAATTTAGAGCAAATCAGTCTTTATTAAATTATGACACTTCAAATGAGTCGGTAACTGATTTAAATGATAGGACTAGTGATAAAGAGCTATCTTATGTGTTAAGGTTAATAAATGATAATAACTATTTCAATAATACTTATACGTATAATAGGTATTATACAAAAAGAAATGTTCAAGATAATAAAACAACTCAAAAAAATTATTATGGATATAGAGATAGCATAAATTATAATGGTATTTATAATTTTAGTCTTGATAATAGAATTGTATTTGGTTTGGATAATGAATTTGAGTCTGCAGATTTTGATACTTGGGCCACTAGTTCGGCTTTCGAAAGTGATGAGGCAATATTTTCGCAATATTTTGATATTCAAATCAGACCACTAGAAAATTTTTATACAACTTTGGGTGCCAGAAGAGACTCTCACACTACTGCTGGTGATTTTAACACATATAGATTTACAAGTGCATTTATTCCAAATAAATCAACAAAATTTAGAACTAGTATTGGAACTGGTATAAGATTTGCAACTTTAAATGATTATTTTTATGACACAAATGTAATCGTCAAAGAAAACTTAAAACCTGAAAAAAGCCATAGTATAGATCTTGGATTAGAAAAAAAATTTCTTGAAGATAAATTAATTATTGATACATCAGTATTCCATATAGAGTATGATGATACAATTTCTAATTGGGCAGAACATAGACAGAGTGGTGGAGGTTTTACAATTGAAAACT